>ENA-ORBV01001692-ORBV01001692.1-microbial-mat-metagenome-genome-assembly--contig:-NODE-1692-length-48329-cov-8.293874_pt1 | contig 48329 bp, 33 predicted proteins | sample MGYA00237777_ERZ505514 | MGnify/ENA primary metagenome ERZ505514 (study PRJEB26160, sample SAMN06269048) | microbial mat metagenome | isolation source: Oligotrophic lake microbial mat | place... | reverse complement strand
GGTGGTGGTGGCGGTGGCGGTGGCGGCACGTACGGCTGCTCACACAAGTAGCCGTGATCCTCAGTGCAAGTTCCTATCACCCAATTCCCTTGAGCATCGATGCTCAGGCAATCACTCACGCCGGGAACACCTGGGGGCACCGCAACACCGCGGGCCACGCCAAGATACTGTGACGGTGTAGCGGTTGCCATGCCTACCCAAACCTCGGGGCAGGCGTCTGAGTCCCCGAGCATGCCGGCCAGGAAGTCGTTCTCCGAGATGGTGTTGATCGTGGCCAAATCCCACCCGGCCCCACGAGCCTCACACTCTGTCTTGGCGTCACTCCATCCCAACAGTGTATCTGGATCAAGCCAGTAGCAACTGCCATTCAAGCCCGGGATCTCATCAGGAGCACAGCGGCCTTGAGCCGGAGCCTTAAGCGGCATTTCGCACACGTGGCTGAAACTTGGGTCTGCGTGAGTGCAAGCAACATCGCGCCAGCGCGTGCCCGAAAACGACTGAAGCGTATATGTGCAGTTTTCAGCGGTACCCCCGCTGGGCTGGGTCGGGTCCCAATCGCTCCAGGCGCTGCACGAGTTGTTTCTCCAGTGCCAGTCATCTTCGAACTGATAGTCACTGAGCCCGAGAATGTAACTTTGGTTTGGCCAAGTGTTGGCCAGGAAATCGCGCTCTTCTTGTCGGTTCAAGGAGACCAAGTCTGCACCCAGCGCTACACACTTGGCTCGCTTACTGCCGGTCCCGGTAATTTTTGTTGGACTCCCATGGAAGTTCACGTAGCACTTGTTTCCCCATTGCACCCAAGGCGCCTGGGTCGTCGGATTCACGTCATACGGGTGATTGACCGGGGGCGGGCACGTCGGAAGAATATTCGCCGGTGGATTGGGGTCGACGGGCGGCTGCGGTGGGTTGGGTGGTGGCCTCAACGCCACTCGACCGTACGGCGGATTTCCTGCAGAGGCGCCGTCGGACAGCGACATCTGATATATCTGCGCGGGGCTGAGGACACCGCGATAGATGCTCACGTCGTCGATAGCCCCGTTGAAAGCTGACCCCGACGGGGACGTGTTTCCGATGCTGAATGGTCGTGCTCCCGCGCCGAGCGTCATGACCGCGTTGTGGGCAGCTGATTCAGTCTCGTAGCCGTCTACGTACACGCGCAGGGCACCGCTTGCACCATCCCAGGTGAACGCCACGTGATGCCAATTCTTATCTTGAGGCGTCACGGTCGAGTTATAGCTTGTGAGGGCGCCGGCCGCCGCCAGAGCCACTTGAAGCCGTCCCGCCGCCGTTCGCCGAATCTCCCAGCCTTTGAAACTAGCAGCATCCAGATGCGAAACCAGACCCCCTTCGTACTGGCTATCGCCGTCATCCTTCATCCAGAAGGCGACGCTCAATGCCGTGGTGTCACCTAAGTCGATGCTCGGCGCTGCGGCAACCGTGGGACCGATGGGCGATATCAAGAGCGCGCCACCCAGCCTTCCTGGGGGCCACGCGGCTCCTGCGGTAACTGCTAGATCCTTTGCCGCGCCGCCTACGTCGATCGCCGAAAGAGAATTGGTGCCCTCGTCCAGAGGCCAACGCGCCAGCAGCTTAGTGCCCACGTTCTGGGTGCCTCGAAGCGGAATGCTGCATGTTCCCGGAAAAGTCCCGCTGGCGGCTCCGGCCTGGCAGATCGCCGAGTTGCAGGCTCCATCCTGAAATATAGACCAATTGTTGTTAGGCTCGCATTCAGGTTTCTGCAATCCATCTTGGGGATTCACCATGATCTCGCTGCCGTTGGCGATTGCGCCGCAGCCCATCACTTCAATGCACCTGCCGGGTGCGATAACCTGAGGTGTGAGGCAGACCGCGGATGCGGCGGCGGTGGAGGGATTGAGAGAGCGAATCTGGCCAGCGGCAAGCACGACAATCTTAACGCCCGCTGGCGCCGACTGTGATCCGCGATTGCACACCGGAATGACGCTCGTCTGCCCATCCTTGCAGGTTGGAGCAATGATAAGGTCGACCGTGGCGCAACTGACGTCTGTCTCGTCGGAAACATGTCGAACGCAAGTGTGCACCACCGGATCGCATTCAAGCCCGCCTTGACAGTCAGCCACCGTAGTACAGGGCTGCACCCTCACGTTGGTATCGGGCGGGTAGTTGAGAACCGAGCCGGTTTTCCAGAAAGGCGCAGGCGCAGGGCCGAGAGTATAGGGTGGCGTCGTATCCTTACCGACGAGCCGACAATCGGGGTCGCACAGATTCTGGGCGCACTTCACCGCTTTCGGAAGCGCGAGCGCCCTGAAATGAGAACCTGAAGTTGTGACGGTTATGGGCAGGTCAAACTTCGAGGTCCCCTGACAGGGGCCCCAGTTACCTCCTTCGCATAATTGCGAACCTTTTATACAGTTGACGACATCATCGTGCTTCGCGAGCGTCACCCCGCACTCCTTTCGCTCCCCGTTTCGACAAGGTGCGGCCCCAGCAACGACATTGGCGGAGGAGCCTTGCAATTGGGCCAACTGCAGCGAGGGCTTGTCGGAGCACCCGAACGTCAGTCCAACCACCAAAAGCCCAACCGCTATAAGGGACCCGACGACGGGTGGCCGAGCGCGCGGAGACCTAGACTGCGTTGCAGGATCCATAATTCAGCCCAAGGCAAGAGAAGCCAACGGCGGAGGCTAGCACATTGTGGCGGCGGGCCGAACATTCAAGCGCGCCGCAATTCAGTGTATTTTGGGTGGCCCCTGCCAGACTTGAACTGGCACTCCGTGAGGAAAGGGATTTTAAATCCCCCGTGTCTGCCGTTCCACCAAGGGGCCGTTGGGGGCACCCTTAGCGCAACTTGAGGCGACTGTCTTGAGGCATTGGAACGGCATTCCAACGACAGCGCTCAGCTTGCCTCGTGGCCGCGATGGGGAGCGCCTTCGTGGGTTCCCTGACGACGAAAACTGTGAAAAGCTTGCACCGGGAAAACCAAACCATGCGAACGAGCACGAAATTATACCTGGTAGCGGGCGCCTCGGCGCTCGTGTTGGCAGTTGGCTGCACGCTCATCACCGACGTCGATCGCGACAAGATCGGCGCGAGTTCCGGCAGTGGCGGCATGGTCGGCGCGAGTGGCGGCACCCCGAGCACAACCGGCGGGGCCGTGGGTACTACTGGCGGTGCTCAAGTGACCGGCGGAACGGGAATGATCGGAGGAAACGGCGGAGTTGCTGGGAATATGTCCGGTGGAGCTGCCGGTCAGGCTGGAATCGGTCAAGCGGGATCCAGCGGTGCAGCCACCGGCGGAACTACCACCGGAGGTGCAGCTTCCGGCGGCGCTGCAACGGGCGGAACCACCACCGGAGGTGCAGCTTCCGGCGGCGCTGCAACGGGCGGGACGACCACCGGAGGAGCAACCACTGGCGGTGCGGCTGGTGCTTCCGGAGCAGCTGGCGCTTCCGGAAGTAATTGAATTAAAAGAACAATAAGGTTGCCTGGGGATCGAATGCCGACGATCGCGAACGCGCGGCTGCGAGGTTCATTGTGTCTTCCGCCAAATCGAATTTGAAAGTCGTTTTCAATTGAGCTAGAGTGCTCAGGACGATGAACCTCGGCGAAGTCCACGTAGGCCAAGCGGTGACGATTCAGAATGTTGGGGGCGCACGCGGCTTTCGGCGGCGCTTGATGGAGCTCGGGTTGATCCCAGGCACCTCTGTGCAGGTTGTCGCGGTGGCGCCGCTGGGAGATCCCCTGAAGCTTCGGGTGCGGGGGTGCACGCTCTCGATTCGGCGTGCCGAGGCCTGTTCGATCGATGTGAGCGGTGTGAACGGTGCGGCACAGCCCGTTGCTCCCGCTGCAACCATGAGCGCTGCCCGTCTTGAGGTTGGGATCGGCGTTTGACCTCACAGGCCAGCGTTTCAACTACAGTTTCTCCGCGTCCGACAGTGGTGATTGTTGGCAATCCCAACGTCGGCAAAACGAGCCTATTCAATCGCCTTACCGGACAGAGCGCGCGCGTCGGGAACTATCCTGGCATCACGGTTGAGCGGCTCGTAGGAACGCTCAGTTCCCCGCTGCGAGGCAATGGGCTCGCACCTGAAGTGGTTGATATTCCGGGAACCTACTCGCTGGCAGCACGTTCTCCGGAAGAACAAATCGCCATTGGGGCGATCTTGGGACTTTTCGCGCACGCCAAACCCGATCTCGTCGTCTTCGTGGTGGACGCCGGGCAGCTCGTGCGAAACCTGTACTTGGCTCTTCAGCTGGTGGAGCTCCAAGTACCGCTCGTGATCGCGCTCAACATGGTGGATGAGGTCAGCGATGATCCGCCCAACGCCGCGTCAATTTCACAGCTCTTTCGAGTTCCCTGCATCGCCACTAACGGGCGTACCGGCGCTGGCGTGCAAGAGCTCAAAGGCGCCATTCTCGATGCACTCGACGCCCGCCCGACGGGCCGTGCGGAGGTTGCCTATCCGCCAGAGCTCAAGAAAGATCGCGATCGTGTCGCCGACGCTTTACCCAAGGCTTGGCGCAGCTCGGTGGAGCGTGACCGCGCGCTGGCACTCTGGGCGCTCTCCAGCGTTGATGAAGACGACGAGCTTTCTGATATCGATCCCACGCTTCGACAACGCTGCTTGGATGTACGCAACGACGCTGTAGGGCGGGACCTGGATCAAGAAATCATTGTTTCGCGCTACGCGTTCTTGGATGCGCACGAGCGCACACTCTACCAAAATCCGATGGCTCGAGCTCAAAAGGAGAGAGCCTCTGAGCGCGTCGATCGGTTTCTTCTGCACCCGTTCTTTGGGTTTGCCTTCTTTATCTTGGTGATGCTCCTGGTCTTTCAGGCGTTGTTCAGCTGGTCTGAGCCGGCCATCAGTTTGATTGAGCAAATGGTGGTGCTCGCCCAAGAGCTCGCAGGAAAATGGCTGCCGGAGGGCTTCTTTCGAGCCCTTCTGACCGAGGGCGTGCTTGGCGGAGTGGGCAACGTGATCGTTTTTATCCCACAGATTGCGCTGCTATTTCTGTTCATCGGGCTTTTGGAAGATTCTGGCTACATGGCGCGTGTGGCGTACCTCATGGACCGCATTATGAAGGCGCTCGGCCTGCATGGGCGCGCGTTTGTGCCGATGCTCTCGGGTTTTGCTTGCGCCGTGCCCGCCATCTTGGCGACTCGCACCATGGAGCGAAAACGGGACCGCCTGCTGACCATGTTGGTGGTGCCGCTCATGACCTGCTCGGCGCGGCTCCCGGTTTACACCTTGATCGTGGGTGCGCTCTTTCCTAAAACGTTCGGTTGGTTTCCCGTGCAAGCAGGGCTCATGGTGGCCCTGTACGTGTTCGCGTTGGTGATGACGCTATTCTGCGCATGGGTGTTGGGGCGCACGGTCGTGCGCGGGCGACGCATCCCGCTCATCTTGGAGCTTCCCCCGTACCGCCTGCCCCAGCTGCCGATCGTGCTCAAAATGGTGGGGCAGCGCTCGCTCTCGTTCTTGCGCGAGGCTGGAGGCGTGATCTTGGTGTGCACCATTGCACTTTGGATCCTGCTCTCTTTTCCCCAAATTCCGAGCACAGCCAACGTGACCCACACAGCCAACATTGCCGATTCCGCAGAAATGCTTCACGCGCAAGAAAACGAGCGGGCACACCTGCAGTTGGAACAGAGCTATGGCGGGCGCCTGGGGAAGTTTCTGGAGCCTGCCATTCAACCACTCGGCTTCGATTGGAAAATCGGCGTGGGCTTGATCGGTGCCTTTGCAGCACGCGAGGTGTTCGTGTCGACGTTGGGGCTAGTCTATGGGATCGGCGATCTAGATGATGAAGCCTTGCCGCTCCGTGAACGCATTCGAAATGAGCGAAATCCTTCCGGGGGCCCGCGCTACACGCCGTTGATGGGTCTTTCGCTCTTGGTCTTTTTTGCACTGGCCTGTCAGTGCATGAGCACACTCGCGGTGGTCCAAAGAGAAACGAAGAGCTGGCGCTGGCCCGCCTTCATGTTGGCCTACATGACAGCGCTCGCCTATGTCGCGAGCTTCGTGATCTACCAAGGTGGTCGTTGGATAGGTTTCAGCTAACTGGGGGCACACGGCCGTCGGAAGGGTTTCAGCTAACTCGGGGCAGGCGGCCGGTGTTTTCCGTGATAGAAAGCGGAGGATGACTTCCTCCGGATCCCCACTGCTGGCTCCGTTCCGCGTGACACTCGGAGTTACGGGGAGCGTGGCCGCTTACAAGGCCGTGCAGTTGCTCCGATTGCTCCAGCAAGCTGGCGCGGACGTTGAGGTCATCTTGAGTGAGCGCGCGACAGAATTCGTGGGGGCCGCCACGTTCGAGGGGCTTCTAGGAAAGTCCGTGCACCAGAGCATGTTTGTGGCTGATTCACCGGGAGAAGTGCATGTCGCCCTGGCCAAGCGCTCCGATCTTATCCTCATTGCACCTGCAACGGCGGACACGCTGGCTAAGCTCGCTAGTGGTCGGGCCTCAGATCTGCTTTCGGCCACGGTATTATGCGCGTGCTGCCCGGTTTGGGTTGCGCCTGCGATGCATCCCCAGATGTGGGCGAACGCTGCGACAGCGGATAACGTTCGAAAGCTCCGAGACGTTTACGGAGTGAAGTTCATCGGTCCGGAATTCGGGGCGGTGGCTTCCGGGGATCTTGGTCTCGGTCGCATGTCAGAGCCCGAGCTCATCGTGCAGACGCTCTTCGCGAATCAGCGCTCGCAAGATCTCTTGGGGCGGCACCTGGTGATCACGGCTGGGCCCACCGAAGAGCCACTCGATCCGGTGCGCTTCCTTGGGAATCGTTCGAGCGGCAAAACGGGCTACGCACTTGCTGCTGCTGCGCGTGCTCGCGGCGCACAGGTAACGCTCATCAGCGGACCTGTCCATCTTGATCCCCCGGCGAACGCACGGCTCATCCAGGTAAAAACAGCGCTCGAAATGCAGACGCAACTCGACAGCGTTCTCGGAGCAGACCTCACCTTGGCTGATGCGGTGATCATGGCGGCCGCCGTCGCAGATTTCCGTCCGGCTGTGGAAGCTACCGAAAAGCTCAAAAGGAGTGAGGCCCTTTCCTTGAACCTCGAACCGAATCCCGACATCATTCAGTCTATCGCGAAGCGTCGACGCGGACCGATGCCCCTGCTCGTGGCCTTCGCACTCGAAACCGGCACTGACGCCCAGCTTTTAGAGCACGCACGCCATAAGTTAACTTCCAAAGGGGTCGACCTCATCTGTGCCAATCTCGCAAAAGATGCGCTAGGGCAAGATACCACTCGAGCATTTTTCGTCACAGCGGAGGGCGCATCCGAGGTTCCCCTATCTTCTAAGCACGAGTTCGCAGCACACCTACTCGACAGAGTGGTCGCGAGCCTGGCGAGCGTCCGCACCGAAACACCATGAAATACGTTGCACTCACCTGTGTGTTGGTCACGCTGGCCATCGGCGTTGCCTTCCAACCAGAGCACGCGGGGACTTGGTATTTTTGGGCGCCGCTCGTGTTGGTCTATGGCGCTCTATCGCTCGTCGCACTTTTCCGCATGCAGCAGGTGGGTAGCCTCGCCGAAAAGCTCATGCCTCGGCGAGGCGACGTCGCACTCGGAGCAGTGATCGCCGGGCTGCTGATTCTTGGTACGTGGATCGGCCGTTCAACGTTGGCGCCGGTCGGCACGCCTTCGCACGGCTGGCTCTTGCGGCTCTATCTCCAAGTGGGCAATCCCGAAACACTCCAACGTTCGGTGAAATACACGGCGTTGCTCTTGCTCATTCCAATCTGCGAGGAGCTAGTGTGGCGCGGGCTGGTATTGGGCGAGCTGAAGCATGCGCTGGGGCCGCGTAAGGCTTGGCCACTTGGAGCCCTCCTGTACGCACTGTGCCACATCCCAACCGTCTTTTCCCTAAGCGATCCCGTTGCCGGACCGAACCCGTTGGTGCTGTTGGCCGCTGTGGGCGCGGGCCTGGTGTGGACGTTCAGCGCCAATCAGTTCGGTCGCCTAGCGCCAGTTATTATCTCGCACATGGCGTTCACGTACTTCTCAGCGGCGCAATTCCGCATGCCTTTTTGAGCGGCCGCTCAGAGGCCGTCAGCCAGCCGAGCTAGCTCTTCTTCCGACACATCGAAATCAACGTAGACGTTCTGAACGTCATCGTGATCATCCAACGCATCGACGAGATTGAGGCAAACTTCGGCGTCTCGCCCACTCACTTCCTTCTTGGTCTTCGGCACATAGGCGAGCTTGCTCTGCTGCACCGGCAGCTTCGCGGCTTCAAGAGCGGCAGTCACCGTGTCCAGTTGGTCCATCGGCGTGTAGACCACCCACACATCACCCTCATCCCGATAATCCTCCGCACCCGCGCTCACGGCCGCATCCATCAGTTGATCTTCAGTGACGGCACCACGTTCAAGCGTGATCGTACCCAGCCGCTCAAATGCCCACTGCGCCGTACCCGAACCACCCATGGCTCCGTTGTTGCGCTCGAAGATCTTTCGGAGCTCGGCAGCTGAGCGATTTCGGTTGTCCGTCATGCCCTCGACCAAGACCAATGTGCCCTGCGGACCTGTGCCCTCGTAGAGGACCTCATCGTACGTCACGCCCTCGATCTCGCCGGTGCCACGCTGAAGTGCGCGCTTGATATTTTCCTGGGGCATCTGTTGCCCCTTGGCGTCCGTGATCGCTTTGCGCAGGCGCGCGTTGCCCGTTACGTCACTCCCGCCAATGCGAGCGGCAGTCGTGATCTCACGCGCTAGCTTGGTAAAAATCTTGCCGCGCGCCGCGTCGACCGCACCTTTTTTGCGCTTGATTGTGGCCCACTTGGAATGCCCGCTCATGCAACCTCTTCAGAGTGACGTCGGCGTTTTGCCGAGGGGGCGGGGATGTAGCAAGAACCCCGGGATCTGGCCAGCGTGTTCCGAAAGCCCGAGAACACTCGGCCTCCCGGGGCCGCCATCGTCGTCACGCTCGGAGGGTTTTACAGCACGTACTCGTAGTATTCCACGCCGAGATCTTGAAAGGCGGGCTCGTAGGTCTTTCCGACCCGTTCGATCTGAAACTCACCCGCGGGTTCGTAGTCGAGCCCCGCTTCATGCCCGTCGTGAAGCGCTTCGTACTGCTCCTGATTCAGATCCTGAGCCCCAAGGAGCGCCTGCGCGAAACCTATCCTTGCGGCAGCTGCCTCCCAGCCCTCGACCAGCTGAACCGGAATCGCCTCTGCCGCGTCCCCGCTCCCGTACCCCACCAGCACCATGGGGGCGTGCGCCAAAGCAAGCTTCAGCTCTGAAGCTTCCTCAAATCCGGCCGCCACCCATGCCAACAGCGCCGCACTGTACAGATTGCCCAAGTCTTTCGCACGATCTGCCCCCAAACCCATTTTCTCCTGCAGCAGTTCGCGAAACGCCGCCCGTTTGCGAACCACCGTGCTCACCGCGCTCGTGGCAGCGTAAGGATCCTCAGCACTCGTTCCATCTAGGACGCGCGCGTACAGATCAGGCTCAGACAGTGTTTCCGCAATCACAGATTCTAGACTGACTTTAGCCTCATCACACAGGCCCTGAAGCTCCTCCTGATGATGATCACCACGTGCTAGCCCACGCACATAGAGGAAAGACATAGCTTGAACGGGCATGTGATTGTACGGCCGATGAAAGAACAGGGCACGGACAGCCCGATAATACTGCCCGGCCGAAACATTGAGGCGCTCGAGCATGTGTTCGACGGCATGCACCGTCTCGTCGAGATAAGAGAATGTGGAATATTTCCCACTAAAAATCGGAAAATCACTCACCCGCTTGGTTCGTTCTGCATAGCCTTCGGTGAAATGCCGAGCGAAGGGCTTGCGAAAATCTGGGCCGCGATAAGCTGAAGCGCTGCCGGCGTGTTTCAGATCGACCTGCAAGAGCTTAGGGTGCCTTTCAACTAAGAGAGCCACCGCCCCTGCGCCTTGCGTCTGTTCCCCCGAACTTCCGCGTTCGTACTCCGCGACATCGCTACAAACCACGATCGCTTTCATATCTCCAGCGTCGAAGGCCACGTAGCGCAACGCATTCTTAAGGGCATACACGCCACCCAGGCACGCATGCTTGAACTCGGGCACCTCGAGTTGGCGGGAAAGGCGCGGCAAGCCGAGCTGCTCGAGCGCTCTATCCACCATGCCACGAACGATCACCGCCCCGGCTGCATTATCCGTACTGGATTCGGTGCCCAGGCCTAGAAAACCGATCGTCCGCGGATCAATGTCGTTGTTCCGAATCAGGCGCAGCACCGCATTCGCGGCCATGGTGTAAACGTTTTCACGCGGGCTGCACACGCGAAAGCTTCGCCCTACGACGCTTTGGATCTTGTCCCAAGCATTCCCAGTCCACTTGCACCAGTCAGCGAGATCGACGCGCAGACGTGGCACGTACACACTCATGGCACTGATCCCGGGATGCTGTTCTCTCATAACCATTGGCAGAATTCCTCAAGCAGGTCTTTCGGACCTAAGGTCTAGCCGAGAACAAATCCAGACGCGCAAGGAGCTTTCAAGAAATTTCGCTGGCTTGTGGCCGGAAAACCAGAAATTGGCCGAGAGTCGTAACGGCAGCAGCGGGCGACCCGAGCGCGTGGGCCAGAGCTGGTTGACTTCCGCTGAAGCCAAAAGGACAGTGCCCCGCGATGATGCGCCGAGCAGCTGTTTTTGGTTGGGGGATCGTGGCCCCCGAGTGCGAAACCATCGACGAATTTAGCGTCAAACTCGATCGAGCCGAGAGCTTCCTGTCGCCCTTCAATGGGTTCGGCCCCGACAACTTCCTCGTCGGGAAGCCTAAGTTTGACTTTGCGCGTTATCAGCCCTGGATTGAGCAGCGCTTTCCCCCTAGCCGCTTCAAACAGCTGGTCGACAAGATGGATATCACCACGCTTTACGGTGTGGGGTCTTTCATTCAGGCGCTGCAACAAAATCCAGGCATCGAGCAAGCCTTGAAAGATCTGGGCACGGCGGCACACGTTTACGCCGCCACAGCTATCGGCGCGTTCCCAACCTTCTACAGCACCTCGATCACGTACTACCGCTCGCAGCGCCGCTGGAATCGATTCTGGTCGGAGGCTTCTCGGAATTCTGCGTTTGCCGCATTCACGCGGGGCGAAGCGCCAAGCCCCGAGGGCCTCCCGAATCCAAAGGATGCCAGTTCGATTGATCAGAAGGAAGAACTCGAAGATGCCTGGTTCGCCTATTGGGCGACGTGTTCGGATGGGCTCCAGCGTTATCTAGCGGAGCTCCGCGAGGCTGAATCCGTCGTGCTCGAAGGCGATGTGGAGAGCGGAAAGCTTACGGCCATTCGCGAGAAACGACGCCGGATTGGGCAGCTCGATCAGAAGTGGGGCACGCCTCCCCCTCCCTGGGGCGATGTTTCCCCGAACGTGCTGTGGAACATCTCAAACACCCCGGCGTCGCAGATTTCGATGCTCGGCGGGATCAAGGGGCTCACGTTTGGACCCATGGCTTCCTGCTCGACCTTTGGCGTTGCGCTGAAGCTGGCGCTGGATGCTATCGACCGCCAAGAAGCAAAACTGGTGGTGGTGGGAACCTGCGACGCCCCGCCAACGCCCCTCACCGTAGGCGCGTTCTACAATGCGCGGGTCTTGGCGGCGGATGGCCAAGTTTCCAAACCGCTCTCGGGTATGAAAGGCACGCATGTTGCGGGTGGTGCAGCCCTTTGGATCGTGGGCGATCTAGAATACGGCTTGAGCCTCGGCTTCAAGCCGCTCGGCTTGGAACCACTCAGCGTGGGGATTTCCGCCGATGCGGACCATTTGATCACACCCAGCAAAGAAGGCCCGCAAGTCGCCATGCGCGACGCGCTGCGCGCAGCCCACGTGGCGCCCGAAGAGATTGCCTCATGGGACTTGCACGCGACCGCCACTCCCGGAGATTTTCTTGAAGTCGAGAATCTGCAGACGGTCCTTCCGGCCGATGTGCTAGTCACGGCGCGCAAAGGCACCTTCGGGCACGGCATGGGCGTTGGCGGCGGCTGGGAACTCACCGCTCAATACCTGGGCTGTGCGCGGGGGAAGCTTTACCCCACCACGCTCACCCCCGAAGAAGTGCATCAGTCCATCCACGCGCTCGGGCAAAAGTTTGTCTTCAACCAACCCTGTGCGATTCCGAACAGCGCCGTTGGCAAGCTCTCGATGGGTGTTGGTGGCATCAATGCCTGCGTGATTTCACGCCCGTTCGCGGACTAGCGAGCCGCCGGGGCACGCCGCGTTTCGAAAGCGAAAGTGCGCTGACAGCGGGGTTTGAACAACCAACCTAGCGAATAATAACCGCAGGCGCTTCGGGGCGAACGTTGTCCGGAATCACGCAGGCGGTGATGTCAAAGAGCATGAAAGCGAGCACTTTCTCCTGCGGGGTCAGACCAGTTGTGCGGCAGCCCGTTGGGAACGGAACATCGCTTCCTGAGCTGTCCGACAGGCCCCCTTGCTCACGCCCACCTGCCACGTGGATGTCGCTCAACACGACACGGCCGCACTGTTTGTCGGGCGCAGCACCGAACGGCGTATTAGCCGACAGATATTGAACCGACTGCGGAGTTTGACTTGAAATCCAACGCTGAGCGACCATCGGATTTTCCTTCTTAACTGTGTACTGAGCTGCCGTCAGATCGATCAGTCCGAGTTTCGTCGATGCCTGAACGTTCACCAGCCATTCGGCAAGCGCTTGCCCCTTTGGGAATGTCGTCGTCACATCCGCCGTTAACGTGCCGATGTCCGGCTCGCTAACGAACTCTGCGACAGTCGGGAACGGCGCGGGGCCATCGGTAAACCAGACCTCATGCCAGTGGGAAGCGAACACCCGCCCTCCGAGATTGGCGTAGTTCTGCATCGCTTGAAACGCTTGGGCTCCCTTTTCGTCCGCGTTCTTGCCACCTTCACACGACATGAGCACGACGTCGTAGGGCTTCAAGGTCTCCAATTTCCCCCACAAGCTCGAGGCGCGTGGGAAGCTGGCGCCCCCATTCACGCCCGGGGCGTACTTGTTGGTGCCACCGTGACCGCCAAAATAGTTGATTCTCCCAGTGCCATCGGGATTGGTGAACTCGGCGGGATCAATGCCCAACTTTCGCACCAAGCATTCCAGAGCATCAGCCTCGCCCGTCGTGAGCGCAATTTTTGGCATATCGCCCTCGGACTGTCGCGCGGGCAGGCGCAACGTTGCTTCCGGGACAGCTGTCTCGGCGCAATCAGCAACGGCAGGGATGGTGAACTGGCGGCGCCACTTTCCGATCTGAATCACGAGCGGGATGTTGCTGCCGACGGGTGCGTTCTTTACACTGAAACGCCCGTTGGTGTCGGTCAGTGCGGACGCCACTGGCTCACCGCTGACTTCGCAGGCACAGGTTGCTCCCGGCGTCAGTGGCGTGAGCGGTGCATTCGGGACGTAGACCATCACGTTATAAAGAGGCAGCGCCCCGGAGGGATCGAAGACCCTGCCGGAAATGGTGGTTGTAGCTCCTACCGCACAGGTCTTCTGCTGACATTCTAGGCCCTTGCACGCCCCGGCCGCATTCGATGCCCCCGCCGCCCCCAACGCTCCGTTCAAATCGATCGAGCCCGGCTTAGTGTTAACCTGAGAGCCACTCGAACCCGGAGTGCTCGTGGCGTTAGGGCCCGGCTGCCCCACATTGGCCCCGGCCTTTCCGCGGTCCACGCTGTTGCCGCAGGCGAAAAGGCAAGAAATAGCCAAGATTGGCACCAAAAGTTTGTGCTGACGCATATGGCTTCCTTTTTTAGGTAGCTCCGGCGAAGGCGCGAAGCCGAGGGACGCGGTGGAACGTGATTGTACCAGACCGGAGTCAAATGTCCATTTCAAACAGCAAATCGAGACGATTCAGACCCAGTCGGACTCGCTCGGAGAGCAGTCAGAGTGGATATATGAAGCAATCTCGTAGAGTTGTCTGGCTGAGATCCACCCGCACAACTTGCGCCGAGTGAGGAAACGCAGCCATCTGCCGTTAACTGACTCACGTCAACGCCGCCGCTGGAGGTTGGGTGAGCCTGCACTTACGATCAAACTCGCGGCTATCAGACACGGCCTAGCCCTGATACGAGGCCGAGGATGAACAAGAGGAATGCTTGTTCCAATAAACCAAGGGCCATGATAACGGCCAGAAGTTTGTCGAACCATCGGAGGGCGGATGACCGCAGAATACGTAATGTAATTTGCACGGCTCCTCCGAGCATGACTGCAGGCCATATCAGCGGCGGTGTGAAATAGATAAGAAAGCCCGAGAAGCGCTCCCACTGGAAGTATCCCGTCCAGAGGAGATCAATAAGGACATCTCTCGATGGCCACCAAATCACACAAGAAGCCAGCACACCAACCCACGTCAACACTAGCAGTGCTCGCTGGGACTCGCTCAGCGGACCCCGAACTGGGCGCCTTGAGCCATCTGCCGTTAACTGATTCACGTCAACGCCTCCGCTGGAGGTTGGGTGAGCGACCATGCAGCACCCACGCGCTTCGTTGAACTATCGGACACCGCGACCGAGCGCTTTTCCAAGGCCTATAATGAGCCACACGAATGTTTGGTTAAACAAACCAACGGCCGCCATGGGGACCAGCAGCCCGTCGAACCATCGGAAGGAGGATGGCCGCAGAATGCACACCGTGATTCGCACGGCCCCGCCGATTATGAATACAGGCCAGAGCAGCGATGGTGTGAAAAAGATGAGATCGCTAGGATCATCGTAGTGGCGCCACGAAAAGTATCCCGAGTCGGTCAGATCAATAAGGGCATCTTTTGAAGACCACCACACCGCGCCAGAAGCCAGGACAACAGCCCACGTCAACATCAGCAGTGCCCGCTGGGACACCCGGAGCGGAACCCGAACTGGGCCCCTTGAGCCATCTGGTGTTAACTCACTCACGTCAACGCCTCCGCTGGAGGTTGGGTGAGCACCCCTCAGGTCGGGTGCAGGACTGACTCCGACACGTGCCGCCACTCGTGCAGCTGTAGCCGGTTGGGCATGTCGCCATGTGGCGCGGCTCAAGTAGGTAACAGTTGCGCCCTGGTGTGGTGCCCTCGTAGCCAGGCAGCTCTCGATAATAGACACCAGAGCTGCCCTGTAGCCCCTCCGGCACCTCAGGATCAATTCCAAAGAGGCGGTCAAGAGGGGAGGTGAGGCTGCGTTTGGCCAGAGCCGCCGCGCACGGTACATCCCAATACGACGCAAGCTGCTGCAGCCCACAGCTTGGAAACCTGAGCTGGTCTGTTGCAATCATCGCCACCGATCCTGAAGTGACATCCTTCAGAGGGAGCCCTCCAACTTGGCCCGAGACCAAGGGATCCAGGCTGCGGAAATCGCCGACGTTCGAAAATGCTTCTTCAAAAGCGACGGCACGAACGGGCAAGTAAGGGCGGGACCCTTCCTCGGGATCAGTAAAAACTACGGCCCTTCGCCAAGTTGTCCTTTCAGGCGTCTGGGTCAGCAGTGTTGATCCGGTGGAGCCGTTGGGAAAATCCAGCGCGGTTGTTGAATCGAACGCAAACGCGGTGGGCGATAGCGTAAGAGCACTTGTAGCCAGTAAGAACGTCAACCGGAGGTGTTTCATTGTGTATTCCGCTTTTGAACCGGAGCAGCTTTCGTGTTCGGATTCAACACCGGTCCGGTACCGGATCCAAAGCCACGCGGATTCATCCCGCCTGGCCTATCGACGGGGTAGGCAAGTTCACCTAACCCCTGCGTGGGCTCCCTATTGCTGCGCTCCCTGTAACTCCGCATCCAATGAGGCAGAGTAATTGCGAAAAGGGCGGTCAGCATGCCCGCGAACGCCAACAGAGGCCAGATGGCGGCCTTCATGGCGTACCCGCCTTATTGAGCAGCGTGGCAAGGCCTGGGTAACGATTCTCTGCGTGCGCCCGGGCCGATGGGCCATAGGTCTTGCGGGCGACAAGGTTAAAGGAAAGACATTCCATGGCGTCCAGCGCGCTCCGCGCAATCCGGAGGGTTTCGCTGTCCGGATTCGGATCGCCTCCCTCGCAGCCGCTAATGGTCGCGACCACCAGTAGCGCCGTCAGAAACCTTCCCGACATTCTTTGTACGAACCCCATAGTGCCCTTTGCCAACCCACCGCTTCGAAAGGCTGAACTACCCGCGACATGCACGCAGGTCAATCACGATTCCTAGCCGAGCAAGTTTGGGTTGCGATCGCAGTCGGGCACTGCAAGCAAATTACTAACGGTGAACGACTGGTCCTCTTCCGTTTCTTAAGGGGTATCACCAGGGTACCACTTAACCCAGGCGAACGTTTGCGCGAACAACTTATGTTTCACCGTCGAGGCACGCCACTCTTTGACACAAGTCCTCAACTAGGTCGGAGACGACAACCTGGTTTGTTTGACTGTCAGCAAACCAGGAGGCCGCTAGCCTGAAAGCGACCGCGCCTGGTCGCTTCGGAGGCGAATTCCACTTCAGCCGCGACCAGTGAAGCGAATTTTGTCACACGCCCGTCCTATTCATCGAGCCCTCCGCACCACCATGAGAAGCGGGGCCTGGGCCAAAGGGGTTGCCGCCCGCGGCGGAGGAGGAGGGATTCGAACCCCCGGTAGCCTTTCGACTACGCCGGTTTTCAAAACCGGTGCCATGAACCGCTCGGCCACTCCTCCGGACAAGGAACGGCCACTCTTCGAACATCTGCGAGGCAGCGTCAAGGGGTCTTGGACCAAAGGCGCCAGCTGCCGTCTTCGGCGACCCAGCTGAGCCCTTTCAGCTCCGGAGGCCCCCCACGGCTGATCACGTACCGATACCAGGCAAGGTCTGACGCTGGGTCGACGCGCTCCGGCATGTACTCCCAGCGAGGCTGCACGCGAGGCGGACGGTTGCCCTCAAGAAAACGTACTGGCGACTGCGGAAACTCAACAAAGCTGAACATCACCGCGCCGCCCTTCTCAGCTTGGTACCAAGCGACAGCGTGCAAGGCCGGGCTGAACTTCACGCTGGCCGAACCGCGAGCATACATCAAGCCCGCCACGCGTTCCCCCTCGGGGATCTTCTCAATGATCGAGTGAAGCCCCTCCAATTCCTTATCTGCACTCGCGAACGCGCGTGTCATCAGGAACACAGCGACGCCCTCCATAGCTAACGCCGACAGCGCAAGCCCCACCCTGGGCAACCTCGGAAGACGCGGCACAAACACGATGGCGAGAAGTAGCGCTAAGATCGGAAACCGAGCGTTGATCGGCCAAATCCAATCGTAAGCCGCAGGCAGCACGAAATACGCCACCCCTATTGCCGGCAACAACCAGCTCCAACGCGCAAGATCTGGATCCCGGGTGGCACCACTTCTGCTCCGCAACGCAAATGCACACGCACACAACACTACGCCGACCCAAATCAGAGCCAGCGTTTTCAGGTGAGTGCCAGGCAGAACGTCCAGAAGCCACATCGGGAGCTCACGCCAGTTCTCGCGTATCGAGAGAAACTGCGCGCCTCGCTGACCAGGCCCAGACGCCGCCCCCCTCAAGACTTGCCCCGCGGGGCTCTTGAGCAGCCAGAAAAGGAACGCACAGCTCGCTGGCAAAAGAGGGACAAGCGCCCGCACCATCGAACGCAGGCTGCGCCCCAGGCTGAGGCTCACAACGGCTGCTACCAGCAGCGCAAACGGAACCACGTGCGTATAAAATAGGACGAACGCCAACACGCTCAGCTTCAGTGCGCTCGCGCGGTTGGGCGCTTGCCGGTAGCGAACCGCCGCGCTCACTCCCCAGAAAAATAGCGGGATAGCGGCGATGAAGTTGAGAAACCCCAGGATAAAATGCGCATTGTAGCTGAGCGGCAGCGCCAATAGCGCATACGTTTCTGGGCGCCCATGAGCCCGCAACACCGAACGAAGCGAGTACGGCAGTGCGACTAAAATGGCCGCCAGCAAGAGCTTGCAGGCCAGCAGCACTCCGAACAAATACGACAACAAATGGGCCGCAAGGTAGACAGAAATGTACTGCGTGCGCGCCCAATCGAGTTCGAAGTAGTCGTGGAAGGCGAAACGCGCTGTGTCAAAATCATGAATAATCCGCACCGCAGCCACATGCTGCGGATAATCCTGAAGCGGCAGGTATCGAGTCACCCAAAGTGGCAGCGTCAGTGCCAGCGACGCCAACAGAAACAGCACCTCCCAGGCTAACGTCGCTGACTGGCGCTGCACGGGAGCTGGATTCAGTTTATCCGCTTTCATCCGCCTGACATATGAAGATCCACTTCATCTTCGGGTGGTGCCGCATCGTCGAGCGAATCTAAGTAACCATCCGGCAGTGAGACGCGCTGCGTGCCGCTTGCTTTTCCGCGAGGCACCCGCATGGCGGAGGGAGGAAACGCTTCATTCGGGTCCAAGCTGTCCACAATCGCCGAAAGCTCAGCCAAGCTATTGACGAACGTGACACTCTGACGAAGCTGCGCGCTGCCACGAAAGCCCTTGGTGTACCAGGTGGCATGCCGACGAAAAGCTCGCATGGCCGGCGCTTCGCCCCACCACTCGGACAAGAGCCGAGCGTGCTCCAACATGATCTGACCCACCTCTCCCAAGCGCGGCGGATCCGGAGGCTCTATGCCCTGAAAAACGCAGGAAAGATCGCGAAAAAGCCAGGGCCTTCCCAAACAGCCACGACCGACCACCACGCCATCGCAACCTGTTGAACGCAGCATCCGAAGCGCGTCGTGCGCCTCCCAGATATCACCATTGCCTAACACCGGGATTCTGAGCTTGGACTTCAGCTCCGCGATAGCGGCCCAGCGGGCTTCACCATCATAGAGCTGCGCCGCTGTTCTTGCATGCAAGCTCACCGCGGCACACCCTTCTTCTTCACCGACGCGACCTGCTGTGAGGAAGGTGAGGTGCTCGTCGTCGATCCCCATTCTGAATTTGATGGTCACCGGCACATGTTCCGCGTTCTGAACCGCAGCTCTCACGATGGCCGCCAGCAGCTTGCCTTTGAGTGGAATCGCCGCTCCGCCGCCTTTGCGAGTGACCTTGGGCACCGGGCAGCCAAAGTTCATATCGATGTGATCCACCCGCCCTTCCCCCACCAGCAGCTTCACCGCTTCGGCCACGTAATACGGATCCACACCGTACAGCTGCAAGCTGCGCGGGCTTTCGTCCGGCCCAAAATCGGCGAGCCTAAGCGTCTTTTGCCGACCTTCGACCAAAGGCCGAGCCGTGATCATTTCACTCACATACAGGCCGGCGCCGAATTTTCGGCACAGGGCGCGAAAGGGATAGTTGGTCACTCCCGCCATGGGCGCCAACACGACCGGAGGAGAAATGCTGAGACCTCCCAGGCGAATCGGCGCAAACTCAGCGGGTGCCGCGAGCGGAACCTCGCGATTCTGGGGGCTGATGTAGCTCGGGTGCATGGGCGACGGAACCTAGGCGCCAATCACCCGACCGCAAAGCCCACAACCTCGCTCCACTGTCTCAAGACGCGACAACGTTTCAGGATGGGATTGCCAGAGCTGCCTCGCGTTAGGGCGAGCCAGCGCAGAGAACAGGGAAAACGCCGTATTCCGAGGCCTGGGGAAACGGCACACGTCTTGCGAAGGGGATAGCGGAACCATGATTGCCAGGCGCAACTTTGACCTCAAGATTTCCGTCCCTCCACCCAGTGGAATGGGACAGCGTTCGTTACCCAGCCGCACCTTTGGCAAGAAAATTCTGATCGTCGATGATAACCGCCTGGTCCGTACCGCGACACGGCGCGCACTCTTGGCCCGTCGTGCTTTACTCAGCGCTGCCCCCAAACCAATTAGCGGACATTGCTGTCAGTTGCGGAGCGCAAGGTTCGATTTCCAAAGGGCAGCCGCTCTTGGAACTCCTTGCTCTGCTTGAAGCTCAGCTCAGATAAAGCTGGTGAGCGGCCCGCTGCCGACGTCTGTTTTGCCGTAGCTTTGCACCGCATCCAGGCCGAATAGATGCGCGAGCGAAACCAACAGCCGATTGTGCTGCACGTTGTCGTAGCTCAAAAAACGCCCCATCTTGAGGGCGCCGCCGGCCCCGCCCGCGAGCACAAAGGGTGAGTTGGTGGTTTGATGGTTGTGAGGGTTGGCAACTTCGCTGCACCAGACGATCAAGGTATTGTCGAGAGCGCTACCGCTGCCTTCCGGGAACGCCGCTAGCTGAGTCATCAGTGCCGCCAGCTGCTTGGCATACCAGGTGTAGATCTGGGTGAGCTTCGAGAGCGCATCGGCATCGCTGATATGACTGAGCTCGTGGTGGGCGCGAGTATCGGTGAACAACCAGTTGAAGAGTGTTCCGCTATTTTCGTTGCGATCAAACTGAATGCTCGCCACATTGGTGAGCCCGCAGCCGATGGCGCTGGCCAACAGCTTGATCTGAAGATCCGCCACCATGGGCATATTGTCGTTCGCGCCCGCATCGAAGTCAGTGGGAGCCGTTGGCGTCGCACACAACGCAGCCGAAGAACTGAGGCGGGTTTCGATCGCGCGGATCGCCTCCAAATGGGCCTGCACCTTGGCACTGTCTTCGCGAGCGACACGTGGCTCCAAACGCTGTAAATCAGCTGAAACTAGGTCCAAAATGCTCTTTCGATCCTGACGCAGCTGCTCCGCGAGCGCGCTTCCGCCCATGCCTCCCGTGAAGAGCCGATCGAACAGTGCTTTGGGACTGCCCTCAGGCGACAACGGCTGCCCGGGCGCACGATAAATCATCCGATTGTGGGGAGCATTGCCGCCACCGGGACGCACCCCCACTTCCAGAGAACGGAAAGCTGTGGTGCCGATGCGCTCAGCGATTGTCTGATCGATCGAAGTACCGAGCCCCCAGCCAAACTTGGTGGCATCGCGTGAAAAAAGGCTGCTATTCGGATCAAGGGCAGCACCCGACCAAAGGTGCGACGTGTTGCGTGTGTGGGGACCACCGCTCGGCTCGCCCACCAACGCAGGATCGCTGTCTGCGGTAGTCTCGGCTGATAGCCGCAAGCCATCCAGGATGAGCAACTTATCCTTGAATGAGTTGAGCGGCTCCAAGGTCTTGCTCAACGTGAAGTTCGTGACAGTGCCGGTTGGCAGCCAGGTGTCGCGAATCACGCCGTGTGGGTGAAACATGAGGATGAGGCGCTTGGGGGCCCCAGGCAGGGTTTCAGCCTGCAAAAGAGGCACAAACGGGGCCAATATCGCGCTGCCGGCGAGACCGGCCAAAAGCTTCCGACGCGCGACAGAAACGGCTGGGCTTCGACGGTGTGCACTCATGGTGCACCTCCTTCCAACGGCGCCCGGTAGCGAAAGGCATCGGACTTCACAATGGCGAACAGTAACTCCCGCAGGTTGTAGTCGCTCGCAGCAAACGCGGCTTTTACTCCCTGAAGCGAACAGGCATCTCGCGTCTTGTCGAGGTTGCGCCCGAGCGCAAACGAGAACCACTGGCTGACCATGCAATCCTGCACCTGATGGCTCCCGGACAGGCGCTGGCTCAACTCGATCGCACCGTTGAAACGGCCATCAATATCCTGCGTGCCTTTGATTTCGCCGGAAGCATCGATAGGCTTACCTCCTTCGTCCGTGATGTAGCGCCCGAGAGCATCGTAGTGGGCAAAGCCGTAGCCAATCGGGTCCATCAAGGAATGACACGAAGCACAGGTGGGATCGCTGCGGTGGCGGTCGAAGCGTTCGCGTGTCGTTTCACCGGGAATGGGAGCTGGCGGTATAGTCATCACATTGGGTGGTGGAGGCGGGGGCGCCTTGCATAAAATACTATCCAAAACGACGACACCCCGGAGCACGGGCGAAGTATTGCCAAAGTGAGAGTGAGCCGTCAGAAAGCTCGCTTGGGTGAGCAGGCCTGAGCGTTCGCTAGGGTTGAGCGCCACAGGTATCAAAGGATCCACCTTGGCTGGCTTAGGCAGCCCGTAGACATCAAACAAGGCGCCCTCGACAAACGAATTGGATTGGGTGAACAAGCTCTTCAACGAGCCGTCGCCACTGCGGATCACCCAGTCAGCAAAATGCTCAGTCTCGCTAAGCATGGCCTGGCCCAATGCCGCGTTGAACGTGGGCGTGAGCGCTGGATCTTTCTGCAGAGCGGGGAGTCGATCAATTTTGAGCCATTGGGAGTGGAAGCTCGCCAGCGTTGAGGCTCCGTGGGGGTCACCGAGCAGCCGGCGGGCTTGAGTGAGGAGTCCGTCCACGGTTGTTAACTGCCCACCCATGGCTGCGTTTTGGAGTGCCGCATCTGGCGCGCTACTCCACAAGAACGACGCAAGTCGAGTCGCGACTTCATTGCCGCCTAGCAGCGTGGGGGCTCCAGCCGGAGCCGTTTCCACTTGGTACAAAAACGCTGGCGATTGCAACAAAACACGCACCAGGAGCGAAATTCCATCGCTGAAGCTGCCCCCGGCCGTGCGGGCCGAAGTGTACAGGCCCAAGTAGGCTGTTAGTTCCTGATCCTCCATTGGACGCCGGAACAAGCGCGCGCCCGTTTGTGTCAAGAATGTCTGTGCGCAAGCGGCTTCGCCCGTCGCTGCAGGATCGCAAGGCAATAGTGTCTTCAATTTCCCAACCGCATCGGCAGCCACCAGCTCAGCGGCACTCATGTAACGATCAACGTGCAACTCACCGACCGGTGACAGTAAATTGCTATTGAATGACCCCACCTTTTCGTCTTCAGCTAACACCGAGGAAAGTGCCAGTGAAACGCCGAGCACATCCTTCACCGTGTTCGCATACTGGAGCGCGTTCAAACGTCGCATGGGCGTGTTGCCCGCGCTCGGTGCGCTGCAGGCTCCAGGGAACGGCGTGGTTCCCGTGGGTGTCGTCGGCGTGGTTCCCGTGGTGGACGAAGGAGGCGTGCCTCCCGCTCCTGAAGCCGGGTCCGTCCCTGCACTATTCGGCTGTGCGCCCCCTCGTATTGGGGTGCTGCAGGCGCTAACAGCCAAGGCCAGGCACAAGCAGAGTGCCGAAGAGCGGTCGATAACCCGGGCGACTCCATTCAATGTGGGGACCAACATGGTACGCGAGGATACCAGCTCCCCGGGTTTCGAAGCTCGGGAATTTACCTCGAATTTCTCGCTGTATTTGGCCCAATTTATGCCCTCACAGTGTTTTTGCTCTGAGAACGTGAAGAGGTACGAGTCTGTCGCCTGGCGGTCCCATGATAGGGTCGCCGCCATGCGCCGATGGCTGGTGAGGGGAGCAATAGGGCTCGGAGCGCTGCTGGTCCTGGCGGCTTCGGCCGCTTGGTATGTGAAGACACTCCCCTGGCGGAACAGTTGTGCCGACGCGCCACGCGCGGTGGGCAAGAAAAACGGGAAGAGCACGAACTCCGCCGTCTCCACAAGTCAACCACTCGCCACGCTAGCGGCTGCTGACGTGCTCAATGAGGGCGGCAACGCGGTCGACGCGGCGATCGCTGCGGCGTTAATGCTAGGCGTTGCGGAGCCGGGGAATTCGGGGCTGGGCGGAGGCGGATTTGCGTTGGTGCACGAGCCGACCACGGGCGTCGACGTCTCGCTCGATTTTCGCGAACGCGCGCCGCTAGGCTTGAAGCCTGCTGAGATCACTCAGGCCGTGCAGAAGGACCCCGGCGCACTTCGTAACGGCGCACTCTCTGTGGCGGTGCCTGCAGAATGGAATGGGCTGCGCGAGTTGCATCGACGCTTTGGTAGTCGACCGATGAGTCGACTCGCCCGACCTGCAATTTTGGCAGCTCGCGGCGGCGTGGTGGTGGGGAAGGATTACACGGCGCGGTGTTGGGTTCGAAACTCGCAACTTCGCGCCAATCCCGACGCGAAACGCACTTTTCTGGGCGTATTTGGCATGTGTCCGTTTCCAGGCTGGACGCTCCGCCAACCGGACCTTGCGAACACACTAGAAGCGTTAACCCGAGACCATTCTGCCGTTGATTGGGACACACTGGTTGGGAGAAAGCTGGTCGATTTTCTCTCGCAGAAGGGCAGCCGCATCTCATTAGCGGATCTCAAGGCGGCTCAGCCAGTCGAACGCCCAGTGGTGGAAGGTCACTTTCTCGGCAAACGCATCGTGAGCATGGGGCCACCTTCATCTGGCGGAATCCTCGTGGTTGGGCTCTTGCAAACCTACGAACACTTGCGCAAACGCTTACCCCAAGCGAATCGGTTGCGTTTGTGGACGGAGGCCTCGCGCCTGGTTTTTTATGATCGAGCCACGCTCCTCGGAGATCCGGGATTCGTCGCGGTGCCTGTCGAACGCCTCACGTCCGAAGCGTATGCCGAGGCGCAGGCTCAGCGAATCCCCACTTCTGGTCAGCTTGAGCTACCCAAGAATGCCACGCTGAAGGAGGGCACCCACACCACGCATTTGTCAGTGATCGACAAGAATGGTTTGGCGATTGCGCTCACGCGGACGATCAACGTGCCTTTTGGCTCGGGACTGGTCGTGCCCGGCACGGGCGTACTCCTCAACAATGAAATGGATGATTTCTTTGTCGAAGGGCCCAATTCGTTTGGTCTGATCGGCAATGAGCGCAACGCGCCCGCACCCGGCAAGCGACCGCTCTCCAGCATGAGTCCCACGTTCGTGCTGGATGGCACTCAGCTGCAGATGGTGCTGGGTTCTCCAGGCGGCAGCAGTATCCCGAGTGCCGTAGCCTGGGTGATCCGTGATGTGGTTGAGGGCAAAATGAGCGGTGAAGCTGCCATGCGCTCACCCCGCCTCCACCATCAATGGTCACCGGATGTGCTTCAGGTAGAGCCTCGCTTTGACCCAAGCAGCATTGCTGATTTCACCTCCAAAACCGATAAGCCAATGTTTCCCGTGGGTCGAGTGCAGATGGTCATGAGGGGTGCCTCGGGCTGGCAAGGTGTCTCCGATTGTCGTGATGAAGGTATGCCCTGGGAAGGTGCCCTGTAATGACTGAGAAGAATGGGAAGAACGGAATGAACAAGACCAAGAAAATACTGATCGTTCTCGCGGCTGTGCTGCTGCTCTTGGGCGGCTCAGTCGCGGTGTTGCCCAGGCTGCTTTGGGGCGACGCCGTCGACTATTCGAAGGTGGTTTCGATCCGGACCTCGGGAGGGTTCCAAGAACCACGCTTGCTCAGCATGGCCTGGCAACTACCCGTGGCCAAAACCTATCAGGCGGGCCTTGATTTTCAGAAAAATGGCAGCTTCTGCGGGCCCACCAGCGTCGTGAATCTGTCGCGGTCTCTGGGGATGCCGGCAACTCAAGCTAAGATCCTAGACGATTCAGGAATTTCGACCGTCCTCGGTGGGCTACCCGGCGGGATCACACTGGATCAACTCTCCGAATTGGCTGGCAAGAAACTCAAGAAGCACGTCACAGTGCTTCGCGATCTCAGCCTCGCTGAGTTTCGGGAGCAGATGGTGCGCACCAATGATCCCAGCGTGCGTTACCTGATCAACTTCCACCGCGGCCCACTGTTCGGACAAGGCGGTGGCCATCACTCACCCATCGGCGGTTATCTATCCGCAGAAGATTTGGTGTTTGTCCTCGACGTGAACGCTTCCTACAAGCCCTGGCTCGTGAAAACTGAACGCCTCTACGAAGCGCAAAACACCAGTGATCGCGCGACGGGAAAGAAGCGCGGTTTACTACGGATTGAATAGCGTTCTGGTCCTCTTCGTTATAGATAGAAGCCGTTTCCTCTTTCTTTGAGACAAACCATGCGCACTACACCGAGCCCCCTCACCCACGCCAATCCCCGCAAGATGCAACTGCTCCTACCCGCGACAGCCCTAGCGCTGTTGGCCAGCGCGGCCTGCAATGTTCAAATGCACGCGGAGGCCTCAACGAAGAGCGGAAGCTCCCTCGAAAGTTCTGCAAGCGAGCCCGCGCCCGAAGCGACACCAACACCTGAGTCGAGCCCAGCTGGCAGCAAGCACTCCGCATCGGTGAGCTTCCGCAAGTCTGCCAAGGTGTCCCTTAAAGTGGATTGGCAAGGCCGGAGCGGAAAGTTGTGTCGAGCGGCAGCGCCGTTTAAGTTCGTCGGCTTGGGCAAAGCCTCAGGCAGCCTCAAGCTGCTTCCCAACGGGAAGCTCGCGACGCACGGCGAAGCCCAAGGGTCGCTCAAATCAGAGGGTGCTAAAGCTCAAGGCTGTGAGCCGCCACGAGCCCCAGTGCCGCCGCCAGCGCCGGTCGCAGCAATTACCCCGCCGCCCGATCGAGCTCCGATCCCGTCCGCTGTAACGCCCGAAGTAAAAAAGCCAACTCCAGCGCGCGAGCCCGTTCAACGCGGGACGGTCCCAGGAACTCCCGCCGAGGCACCGCCCGCTCCAGCGGGGCCGACACCCATTGAGCTTGAGACGCCTCAGCCGCCACCTGCTGAGCCGCCACCCAACGTGTTTGGCTACGAGAAACCTGTGCTCGGCTGCTTCGAAGGCCAAGTTTTCGAGCTCGCCCCGAAGACGAAAAAGCTGCCAAAGAGCTACGATTCCTTGACCCCAAAGAGCGTTCTGTACGCCTGCGAATGGGACATCGCGCCCCGTTCTTGGGACCAGGGGTTTCCAGGGATCGAACAGCGTTTCGAGTGGTTCGCGATCCGCTACGCAGGCACGTTCCGAACGGCCGAGGGCGGTGAATATGATTTCCGCATCTCGAGCGATGATGGCGCTCGACTAGTGATCGACGGCCAGCTCGTGGTCGACAATGACGGCGAGCACCCGCCGCAATCGGCGCACGGTAAGGTTCAGTTGCCCGCTGGGGATCATCTGATGGTGCTCGAATATTTCCAGGGCCCTCGCTTCCAAATCAATCTTCAGCTCTGGGTGACGCCACCCGGAAAACCAGAAGAGCTCTTCACCGTCCGCTAAGCACCCTCTCTCCGGCGACGGATCTCCCCGGCGACGGATCTCCCCGGCGGCGGAATGAGCTAGACCGGCGCCCGTTCCCTCCGCAGCACCCCTCAGCGTTCAGGTTTCCGGCAACTTTGATGGCAGCAACATCAAGATCTTTGCTCGTGCCGTCCAATCACATCGTCTCCGACGCATACCTGCGGACACACAGGGTAGCGGACACCCCCTCCGCGCCGACCCAAGGTAGTAAGCATGCTTACTACTTTATTTTGCGCGCAGCCCTCTCCGCACCAAGCTGATGGGATGGGACGCGACGTTGATGCGGCGTCAGGCGGCTGCCCCCTTTCGTCCGTCCCTCAAATGCAACCTGCAGCCGCTTCATTAGTTCCCGGTTTCTGTGATAGAGCCTGGGCATGGAGATTGACCTCAAAGGCCATCTGGCACTGGTGACCGGCGGCTCAGGCCAACTAGGTCGGGTCATCTGCAGGATTCTGGGTGACTGCGGCGCGAACGTGGTGGTCAACTATCGCCAAAACGAAGAAAAAGCAGCTGAGCTGGTTGCCGAGCTGACAGCCAAAGGCGTGCAGGCCCTGGCCGTGCAGGCTGACGTAACCGACGCTAAGGCGATTCGAAAGATGCAAGCGAGCATCAAGTCGGAGCTTGGCGCGCCAGACATTCTGGTCAACAACGCGGTGAGCCAGTACCAATGGCAGCCAGTTCTCGCCCAAAACGCAGCTGACTTTGAAAGCCAGTTTCGTTCGTGTGTGCTCCACAACGTGCTGATGGCGCAAGCCTTCGTACCGGCGATGGTGGAGAAACGCTGGGGCCGAGTGATCGCGATCAACACCGAATGCGCCATGCAAAACGCACCGAACCAAAGCGCTTACGTTTCAGGGAAACGCGGGATGGACGGCGTCTTGCGCGTCCTGGCCAAAGAGATCGGCGAACACCAAATCACCGTCAATCAAGTCGCTCCCGGCTGGATGATCAGCGAGGATGTTCCAAACGACGACACTGAGCCCCAGCGGAGTTATCGAGCCAACGTGCCTCTGAAGCGGAGGGGCCATGACCGAGACGTTGCCAACCTGGTGGCATTTCTTGCCTCCGATCTCGCGAATTTCATCTCCGGCCAATACATCTCAGTCTCGGGCGGCAACGTGATGCCAACCATTTGAGTGAACCAACCCCCCGGCTGGGGGTTGGTGTCTCGGATTACTGTCTCTGTGCGAAGGAGAGGACTTGAACCTCCATGGGAATAACCCCGCTAGCACCTCAAGCTAGTGCGTCTGCCAGTTCCGCCACCTTCGCATTTTGGTTTGGGCCCCTTTGGACCCAGGCTGAACAAGGGGTGGGGTCTACCCCAGAGCCTGGGCCGTCCGCAAGCCCTCTTCTGGCCCAATGTTCGTTGAGCTCAGGGCAGAGCGGAGGGGACGAATGCGTTCGGATTGGCGAGGATGTACCCGAGAGTCTCGATCACCTCACCCATTTCGAAGGGCTTACGGACCCAGGCCGAAATCTGTGTGGAAACTTCGTCGGGAAGCCCACCGAGAACTCCACTGATAATGACGATGCGCGCCTCCGGGCTCGTGTCTCGAAGCGCCGTGACCGCTCCTGCGAGGTCACTCTGGATTGGCGAGAGATCCATCAGCGCTGCATCAAAACGCTGACCACTTTGGACTGCCTGAAGAAACTCAATGAGCGAGCTTGCCATGACGGGCTCGGCGCCGCGCGCCTCCAGTGCCAGCTCGATCAATGTGCGGACCGCGATGTCGTCCTCGACCACCAGGATTCGCACGCCGACCATCGATTGAGCCGCTGGCGGTTGCCGGCGTGGTGCCGAGCCCGCGCCGAGCGGCCAAGTCAGCTGAAACTTCGCGTGGGGTTCGCTCTCGAGCAGCAGGAGCTCCCCGTCGTGAGCCCGCGCAACGCCCAGGGAATGGCGTAGGCCGATGCCCGCGCCGCCAGGGCGTGTCGAATCCCCACCTAGAAAGAGATTCGGGGCGCGCTCCGCGGCGATCCCGGGGCCATTGTCTGAGACAGTGAAAGCCGCCTCCGACCCTGTGCCCCGCACCGAGAGCACGACCCGGGAGCCGACCGGCGACAATTCGATTGCGTTCAGCAAAAGATTGGTGAGGATTTGAATCACCGGAGCAACATCGCGGATTAGCCCGGTGCAGCCTCGTTGCTCCTCAATCACCATCTCAATATCGCGGGCTTGAGCGTGAGGGGAGACACCCTGCACAGCGGTGTGAGCCAGTGTCCGCGCAGTGCGTTGGCTCGAACCCGCGTTACTGGCGTCCGCGCCCAATGCCTGTCGCGCTGCACGATGACCTAGCCGGGCGTGTGTCTGGGCGACCTCGAGGGCTTCGGAAATCGTATCCAAGGCGCCACCTGCGAGCGCCTTGGAGCGCGCGACATCAAGCCAGCCCAAAACGACCGTGAGGGCATTGCTGACCTCGTGCAGAGCGCCAGCAAGATCTGCTTCGGTCGGTTTTTTTTCCGCCTGAAGGAGCTTCAACGCGTTCGGGCTCTCCACGGTCTACAACATACGTCTAGCCGCGCCCCGTCGCTAGCCCAGTTCTCCGCTTCAATCGGTAACCCAGCTCATGCAACGGCAATGCGGCAAGCTAGTTCAGCTTGGCTGGAACATATAGATTGAAATTCCCGCTAGAATCCGCCCGGCATTCAGCCACCTGCACCACCGACACGGCCTTAGCCGGTACGTCGACATACCGCCCCTGAGCATCAAGATATAAATACATTCGAATCAGAGCTCCGGGAACAAGCTCGGTGCTCCCAGCGCGGACACCGCCTTCGAAGACGGCTGGCAACGGCAGGGTCATCTGTTCCAGATCGAGACCGGGCTGAAGCACCGTGAGCTTTGGCCTAACGAGCCATGCAAAGCCGCTCTGGTCAGGTGCGCGGATCGAAATATCGTACTGACCTGGGTCTGTTGGTAGCACGAATTCGCCCAACGAGTTGAGCGTCGCCGTGCCGCCGCGCGGCGCCACCCCTTCGGGCAGAATCAAACGCTGCAACGCAGGGACGGCCTGCATGTCGGCAGAGGGAACCACTTGCACTGGCATGCCTCGCGCTGGCATTCCCTGAAGATCCAGCGTGCGACCCTGAATCGTTACCTTGGGTTTAACCTCGATGCTCTTGCCGGTCTGCATTGCCGGCGCCTCGCTCACGGACCAGCTGACTTCGGTCGCGGCGAAGTCAGACTCAGCCTTGGGCACAGCACGCACTTTGTAAGTTCCTGGCAAGAGATCAGCCGTGAAGCGTCCCTCCGGATCTGCCTCTACTGTGCGCGAGAAGGCTGCGAGTAGGCCATTTGAAAAGCCGACAAGCTCCGTTGCGACGAACGTGACGGAAGCCGGAACTCCGCTCCCGCCCGATTCACCCAATCGAATGCCCTCCACGAGGCCCTGGACCGCTACCGACCTCCCGATTGCCGTTGGGATGTCGATTGCCCCCTGCCCTTTGCCAAAAAGCTCCAACCCTTCCCGCTCCGCGTAAAGCACGGGTGCGGTCTTGCCCTCCGGCGGCGAAAGCCTCACGAGCTCGCTGCCTGGCGACACCGACAGCATGCTGCCCAACGACACGTTGAGAGCCACCGAATATCCTCGGTTCGTTGCGGTTACAACGCTGTTCGCGTCGGAGAGCAGGGCCCGAGTCGAAATCACGCGGGCGCTTTCCTTCTCGACAACCTCCACTGCCCAGCCATCTAGACTGCCACAGCGGGCGATGTCGCACCCGAGCGGGGAATAGGCAACCGTGAGCACGAGGGTCTCGGGAGAGGCAAGGGCCACACTGAGCCTTGTGTCCGCAGTGAATGCGCGCCGCAGGTTAACCGGGGGCACCGCGCAATCAGCCACGGTCGGTTTGTCGGGCTGAAAATAGACGTCGTATTCACCTGGCGGAACCAAGAGCGCAAATTCATAGCCGGACTGGCCAGGCTTCAGTGCGGATGTTTTCGTGGAGTAAGTTTGTGTATTGAGGCCGAGAAAGCGTTCGACTGGAGTCAGCGTCACTCTGACGGGTACACTTTCGTCCGAGGCGATGGCGGCGACTTCACCCGACACAGGATCGGCGAATTGGCGTTTGCAGCCGAGCTTCTCCTGCGCGCTGGAAAACTGAGGCTGCACTGTGCCGGCAACACGCACTAAACCATTCGTCTCAAGATCTAAACGACCAGGCTCGGCTGGGATGGCCTGATCGGGGAGAAAAAATCGCGCGCTCGCGCTATCCGTCGCGTTCGACGGGAAGGCAACCTCGAACAATGCCCGGGTGAATTGGTTCCCGAGCGAACGGCAGCTGCCAGCCACACAGGCACCTAATCCGCATTCCGCGTCTGCTGAACAAGAATTCTGACTCACGGGAGCGGCGCCCCCTGCTGCGAACTCAGGGGCGCTTGAGCAACCGACGACGCTGCACAGCAAACAGGCGAGCCCCGCCACCAGGGTAAACTTCATCGCGCGGCCCCTACCGGAGGGCACTCGAGCAAGGTGGGCTGATCGGCGTTGGGATTCACGTTAACCCACCAAACTGCGATCGCAATCCCCGCTCGACTGGCCATATCCGCGCCGCTGACTGAGGACAACTTTGGCAAATGAGTTTGGCTGTCGAAATTTGAGCGATGCCCCACGAGGAGCGAAATCTGATGGCAGCCCTTCAAACCGGCATCCACGGACCAGCGCACCTCCATCTCTCGCTTCCGAGCGAACACGTCCGGATCGAGCAGCGTTGGTCCGCCTACGCGCGTGTCCTGATCAACGAGATTGTAGTCAAGCAACAGCACGCCTTCGACCAGCTCACGATCATCTTGAGAGCTGAAATCTTGTGACTGAAATGGCACCTTGAAAGCAATTGAATCGCCCGTACGTGCGTCAAGGATCCGCGTTATCGACGGTACAGCTTCGTTGTAGTTCAGCACGGGCGTGGTCTTTTTGGACTGCTCGAACTCAGGCGGTCCTGAAAAGAGGCAACCGTACGAGCTGAGGCTTAGGATGACGCAGGGGATGAGGGAGAGGTCAAAACGCCTCCAGCGACGGCACTGCGAGAGACATGCCAAGCTCGAATTCATGCGGAATCCTTGGCGAATTTGGGGCGTCTCGCACGACAATCCTGTCGCGCCCAAGCGCGATAACAGCGAGATCGGCATGGCTACTCGATCGACAGCCGATTGGCGCCCGTGTCGGTGCGGCGCCAGCGCATCTCAGCGTAGAGCGGACTCGAGGAGAGCCTCACCAGGTCGGCCACCGAGGGACTGACGGCACACAGCCGGGCCAGCTCGCCCGGGTCGGAGAATCCTCCGAACGTGATTCCTTCGAGTGCGCAGATTTGCTGGATCGCAATTGCAAGGTCTCCGCACGCAAAAAGCCCGGCACGATACTGACCCAAGCGCGCAGTAGCCACAGCCTGCTCGTAGGAAAAATCCTCAACGTCGGAGCAAAGCTCCTGCAGACGCCGTTGCGAACGACGAGGTATTCCTTCCCACAAGACTTCCGCGAGCTGTGCGGAGGCTGCCAGGCTTCGATGACCTTTTCGCGGCGGGCCGAAGGCCAAAACGAGGGCCAGCAGCACCGCGCTGGCTTCGGACTCCGGTAACCCGAACAGCAACGCGTACTGAGGAAGAGCTGCCGTGATTGCCGCTCCGAGTTGAAACTGGAGCTCCCTTGAACCCGCGCTAGCTTGCCCCGCTGCTAGAATCGATGGCGGTGCGATCAGCGCTACGCGTGCGTCAAAGGGCTCGGCATTGGCCCGATAGTAAAGTGGAACTTTGACCATCCCAAGGGCGCGAGCCACGCTCGTGAAGACACGTCCCACGGGTAGAGCCGCTCCAAGCGGAACGCGCTCATAGGTCGCTAAGCCGTACACCTTAGCATCCCGATGAAAAACGTGCTGGGCACCTTCCCAAGCCAGGGCCATTGCCTCCGTGGCTGATGAGCCCGCGTCTCGGAATAGGAGAGACTGAACCGCTTCAGCCTGCTCGGATTGTTCGTCGAGCAAAGGAGGCTCCGTGAAAGGCCCCCTGCCGGTGAGCGCGAGAACATGTTGCACCGCCCGCGCCAAAACGTGATCGCGATCGTTGAGCGCAGATTCATGGAGCTTCATGAGTGCCCAGGGCTCTCCTGGCAGCAAGTGACTTAAGTAATGGCAGAGGATCGTGCAATCTTGTGCCCGCGCGGGTGCTTTCTCGAAAGCAAGAATCAGCTCCTTACCGGCCGCGATACTGCCTGCTTGCAGCTCTGCCAGGAGCGCAGCTTCGTGGGGACTCTGGGGGTCAATGCTGGCGGGATCGAGACGTCGGAGCGCTCGAAAACGCGCCGATGAATGTCCGCGCGGACTTGGGGGCACTGAGCTAACGCGTTGGGTAGCTGGCTCGTTCGAAGCCTCCGGCTCAGCGTGCACGATGCGGGGCGGATGGCTGCTAATACTCCGCACACCGATCACCTCCTCTGCTGCGGCGCCGAGCGAATACGCCCCAGGTCCGCGTGGTGGGGTTTCAGTGCTGCGCGACTCCGGCTTCCGGGGCCTACCGGAGGGTCGCACCACAATCGTTTCCTCGACTGCGTTCGGTGCTTGCAAGGCGTAGCCCCCCACCGTGCTGGTTGGCCGGGGCGGATCCGAATGGCGCTCGGCTGGACGCTGCACCGCGGCGTGCAGCGGGGAAGCCTCCGGCGGAGTCCGCAATGTGTCTCCCTCGGAAACTGAAGGAGCGCTTGGAGCGGGCAGCGCGAAGCTGGAATCCAGTGTTCCGAGCCGAACAATCTCGGGAGGTCGCGATTGCCTCCGGCTATTTTCGGTCGCAAGCTCACGCTCGACACGTGCTTCGAGCTCGCTCGCCATGGAGCCGACGTCCGCTTCACGGCGAGCGCTCGCGAGGTACTGGGCTGCGCGCTGAAACTTGCCGGCTCCGCGGGCCACCTGCGCCGCTCGCATCAACACCTGTCCGACGGTGCGCACCAGCATGAGATCGCCCACGAGCGCTCGATCAAAGGAAGCGAGAGCCCGTTCGTAGTTTTCCAAAATGGCAAAGCGTTCCGCCAGCCCGAGAGCCACCAAGCCGGACTCCCCACGATCCGCCGCAACAGCTTGCAGCTCACGCATACCCGCGCCTCCACCCTCAACCACGTCCAGTGCCTCCGCCAACAAAAATGACCGAAGTGGCGCCAGATTTGGCGACATCCCAACGTCCCACTTCCGAAGATCGCGAACCGTTTGCTGACTGAGCTCACCCGATCCGGGGCCCCGCGCGAGATAGGCTAACCACTCCAGAGAAACGTGCACATCTGGATTGTTGGGGTCAAGCTCTTGAGCGTGCTCAACGTAACGCGAGGCTTGCGCTAGATCCTCCGCGCGCGCCACCAACCGCGCAGCTTCGAGAAGATAGAGCGCGCGAACCTTGTGGGCTTCTCCACTCACTCCGCAGAGCTTTACCAACGTGCCCGCCAACGCCACCGGCTCGCCAATCTTCCGCTCAAGCTCGACGCTCTGCCTGAGCAGTTCTGCCTCTGAACAGGAGGCGGCAAGACCCTCCAGGGCGAGCCGCGCGCTCTTCACATCCCCTCGCGCAAGAAAGCCGTCACACGCCCTCTGCACGTACTCAAGGCGCAACAAGAAATCTGGCGCAAGGGGTGCCAGCCGCAACCACACGGCCGGCGTGAGCGCGGCTTCATCCCGCTCTCGAATCAACTGAACCAGACTCGTGACAGCTTGCGGATCGGGTATCGCTTGGTCCAAGGCGGCGATGAGCTCTCGGACTGCGGCATCGGGGCGCTCAAGCTTCCGAAGCATCAAACGCGCGCGCCGGAGCCGAAGGTCGCGAAGACCAGAGACGTCCGTCGTTAGCGCAGCACGCTCGCCCAGCAGGTCCACCAACTTGGGATAGTCCCCGTGCGCTTCCGCCTCGCGTTCGAGCGCGCGCAAGGCATCCATATCGAGTGGGTCTTCCTCGTAAACGCTCCCCCAGAGCAGGGCCGCCCCGGGACCATCGTGCAACTTCTCGAGCACACGCGCCAGCTGGCGCTGATGCTCCAAACGCTCGGCTACGCCCGCGACTCGAATCAACGCTTGGAGCGCCTCTTTTTCGGCAGCATTGCCCTCCGCCCGTCGGGCTATTTCAAGCCAATGTCGGCAATACTCGAGGTTGGCTTCAAACTCCGTTCTGCCTTCAACGACGAGCGCAAGGGCCTTCGACTCTTGCCCAGCGACAGCTGCAACACAGGTCGTCAAAGCCACAAGCAAGGCCAGCCTCGCACCCGAATCCAATGCCTCTCGTGCGTCCCAAAGCTTGAAAAGTTCAGCTTCGTCGCCAAGCTCGGAGTGAATCAGAAACAGCGCACCCAGAGCAGAACTCTTGTCTTCGGGCAAAAGTGCGAGTGCAAGCGCTTCGTCTACGCTCTGTTTGGCATTTCGGAAATCGCCACGTTCTGTGGCAAGCTTAGCCCGGCCGAGCAGCAACTTCCCGCGTTCGGGATGATCGGCGGGCAACGGGAGTGACTCTAAAAGCCCCGGCTCTTTGCCCTGGGCGGCTAACTCCCGCGCCCGGGTAACCAAGGCTTGATTGTCGGGCGCCAAACGCGCGGCGGCTACCATCAATGAGCTTGCTTCGCTTGGCTCTCCAAGGGAACTCGCGATGTGCGCGGAAAGCTCCAAGAACTGTGCACCTGCGCTGGCAAACCGGCTCTTGGACAGCTCCAGTGCGCGGCGCACCAATGTGTCCGCAGCTTGGGTCGATTTGCCGAGCAGCGGCGCGTAGTCGAACAAATCTGCGAATTCCTCCACGTCAGCATCCGACGCGACGGCGCGCTCGAGCGCTCGCACTCCGAGGGCCGCGTCGCCGAAGTGCACGAGCGCAATCCGCGCCGCAAGAATGGCAGAGCGAGCGCCGAGCGGGCCATCCAGCTTCGGTAGCACCGCGTCCAGCATTTCTAGGTAGGGCTGCCTAAATTGTGCTCGCTCCTCCGGCGCGATCAATGAAACTTGGGTGAGCGCAGCGTGCACCTTCGAGAAGGTTTCCCCATCAGCACGGATCGCAAGTGCCTCCAGCAAGAGCTGGACGCGCGCACAACACCCCTTCACAGACGCATCCGCGATCTGGGCAGCACGCACCAGCCACTCCCCCCGCGCTTCGGGTCGGTCGCACTTTGCGGCAACCCGCTGCATGGCGGCAACCAGGCACGGCCACTTCTCTTGGCGTTCCGCGAGCTCTTGCGCTAGCGCTAGGGTAACACCATCGCCTGGCACCGCCTCAAAGGCGCAGAGTGCGTGCTCGAGAGCAGCCGAAAAGTCGGTCGCGCCCTCAAACTGACGGGCGGCTCGATAGTGAAGCGCGCGTTCACCAAAACGCCCCAGCGTCGCCTGACTCACCAAGCGGTACGCTCGCTCGAGTGTTGCCGTATCCCCCAATTTTTTCGCGGCTCCCTCAAGGACTGCGAGCGCCTCTGTCAGCGAGGCATCCCGCTCAAGCGCGAGAAAGGCTAACGTCAGAGCTTCGCTCGAGTTCTCGCTCCCTAACGCCGTACTCGCAGCCAGTGAGTACAGCGGCGCGGCCGAGCCTTCAAGCGCGGGATCCGCCAAGAACTTTCCTAAGTATTCAAGCTGTCTGTCTCCCGCAAGTTCGGCCAGATCGTGGAGGAGCCAAGCGGGCGCTCGCTCCCCCGACGCGACAAGCGCTAATCTAAGACTGCCGAGGGCTTGCTCCACGTCACTCGCCAGATCCCAGCACGCACCGGCGAAGGTGCGATGAGCAAGAGCACGCACGCCACCGTCCGTATGCAAGGCGTCAAGGGCTAGAGCCCTTATCTCCAAGAAGGCAAAGAGCGCGTCCGGCTCCGCGGGTTCCCCCAATCGTTCGAGACGCTCAAGGACCGTCCGGGGCGAGGCCCCACGACTGAGGGCCCGTCCAAGCGCAGTAGCCCATCCAAGCCATTCGCCTGCGGCTTGATGCCAATCTGACAGCTCCATGTAGCGATCGGGATTCAGCTCTTCCACCGCAGCAAACCAGCGCTCATACACCAACGCGCCCAGATCGGGTCGCTGCAGCGTCGTCGAAATACTAAGCAGCGCTTCACGCAATAGTGGGTCCTTGGGGCCCAATACGCCGAGGGCCCGCCGACACAGCGAAACGCACGCCTCGGGATCGAGCAAGGAGAGCGCGGAAAGAGCTGCGGCAATCGTGGGCGACAATGCCAAGAGCGGCTGCGGTTGTGAGAGCGACCAAGAAAGCCCCTCGGCAAGCTTATTCTTTTGCCCGGCCTCCGCGGCAATCTCCAGCAAGCTCTGCGCTGCGTCTAAGCTTCCTGGACAGAGCACAAGCCGGCGTTCTGCCCAGGCCATGGCCAGCGCCGGGTCGCCTTTTCGGTAGCGCTCCGCCAAGGCTTCACACCAGCCGGCCCGAGGCAACACCAAGCTCACCGCACGCTCTATGGCCTCGGCGTACCCGCGGTCGGCGTGCAACCCGAGGTCAGCGTGCACCCGCACTGCTCGCGCGGAGTCGGGGTCGGCTACGATGGCATCCTTGATGAGACGCATTGCCGACTCAAAGTAGGAAGCTCCCGCGAGCTTTTCAGCCGCAAGCGTCGCGAGCAAACAACGCACCTTCGGGGTCTGCGAGCGGGCAAGGGCTTCAAGTGCTGCCGCCGCCCCGACGACGTCGGCTTCATGCTCGGCTTTCATCCAGAGCGTTGCCGGTGAACTCTCCGAAAGCAGCGGCCCACGCTGACCCTCCGAACTCGGGCCCCAATCCGTTCCTCCCAAGCGGTTCAGCTCCAGCTTCGCTTCCTGCTGGTCTGGCAAAAGCTTCAGCGCCTCTTCAAAGGTCCGCTTGGCTTCGTCGTCGTTCGAAAACCGGGCCTGCCAGGCGCGGCCCGTTCGCACCCAGAGCTCGGCTCTGGCTGCAATACCTAACTGCTCGGAGCTTGCGGCCAGGGCAAGTCTGCAAAGGGCTATCAGGCCGAGCCCGCTCTGCCAAAGCAATTCTTGAACTCGGCTCGCACGCAGGTTCTCGACAGGATTCGCAACTCCTGCCAACGCCAAGACATTCCGAGGCTCGGGGCCGCAGAACCCGCCGTCGAAGGCCGCGCCCAACGCCCGCGGAAGTTCACCAAGCGCAAGGGAGCGTTCAAGGCGGTCCCAATGCAATTCGCGCGCGTCCTGGGAGAGTCCTGCGAGTTCGCGCCAGACTTCGTCGGCTGCATCGTCGCGGCCTCGAGAGCTCAGTGCCGCGGCAACAGCACTCGCCGCAGGCTCGTACCCTGGCGCCATCTCAAGCGCGCGCAGCAGATCTTCAAACGCCGCGGAACCCTCCGCTTGGGCTTGTCGGCGCGCTGCCGCCGCCAGATAATATCCCGCGGCTTTTTCGACAGAGATTGAGGATTCTGACCAAAACCGCACCGCTCCTAAAAGCTCCAACGGCAAAGGATCGGAAGGGTCCTCTTTGGCCGCACCCGAAAGCGCGTCCACAGCACCATCATCGTCACCGGCGCGTGCCGACAGCACAGCAATGCGGATCAATGTTTGCATCGCAGTCGACCCAGACTGCTGCTGCAACAGAGGGCGAAGGGCCGCGCACGCTAAGCTCGCTTCGCCTAACCCCGCGAACCACACCGACAACTCCTCGCGAAGAGGCTGTTGGTCTGCAAGAAGCAGAGAACGCCGCGCTGCCTTGGTCGCCTGCTCCAAGAGGATCCCGTTTCGAGCGAGTGCACGAGCCAATTGGGCACTCGCTCGTTGCTCTGCCTCCTGATCACCTTCGGCCTTGGCTGTGGAACATTGCGCGCGAAGCGTCGCAAGCTCGGCTGTCCGACCCTGAAATCGCGTCAATCTTTGCAACGGATGACGACGCTCAGCTGTCGCTGAAGTGTCGCTGGGGGCGGAGGAGGATTTCATCGGGTAGGGAGCGCCGGAGGAGCCAACGGATGCGATATTGCGACCACATCGTAGCCTAGCCGCGCCCAAGATGTGACCACCTGTCACAAGGCTAGCGGAGGGGGGTTGTCCTCGGGGTGACCTCGGGGGTACTTTTGCCCAGCGTGATCGCCCCCGGAGGATCCCTTATGAAGCCTTGTCGCCGTTACTCCCTCAGTTCAAAACTGGTGTCCATCGTCACCGCCGGGGCCATCGCCGGCAGCCTGCTCGCCCCGGCCGCCTGGGCCCAAGGGTCTAAGGATGGGTCTGCCAAAAGTGAGGCCAAGGCCAGCTCGCCGGACGCCACCAAGCCAAAGCCCAGTAAGAAGCATAAAGACGAAGCTCGCAAGGCCTTCGAGGACGGCCAAAAATCCTTTAACTCTGGGAACTTCTCCGAAGCGGAAGCAAGTTTTCAGAAAGCCAACAGCATTCTTCCAACGCCGCACGCAGAATACTGGATTGCCATGAGCCTGGCGGGGCAAGAGAGTTCCGCGAACGAGGCTATCACCGCATTGGAAGCATTTCTGAACAACCCGGAAAAAGTCAAAGTGGGCGAGCAGAAAGTTGCCGATGCGAGTGCAAAGCTGGCGGAGCTGAAGGCAAAACAGATGGGTGAAGTCGAGCTCACGACAGATCCCAAAGGCGCCAGCGTCAGCGTCGATGGCGTCGCCCAAGCGGGCCTCACGCCCATGACGCTTAAGCTCGTCGCCGGCAAACACAAGCTCGATATCTCGGCGATGGACTACGCGCCTAAGGTCGTGGAAATCGAGGTTTTCGCAGGCAAGCCGACACAATCCAAGCTGATGCTTGAGCCGTTACTCCCCCCGTTGCCTCCGCCCGTTGCAGCGGCACCGGCGCCCACACCTGCAACCCCAGCCCCGTCCCACGTTTCGTCACCCCCGACAACGCTCCCGAAGCGAAGCTTGGTCCCGGCCTATGTCACGCTTGGCCTTGCAGGCGCAGGCCTAGTGGTCGGCGGGATTTTTGGTGTCGAAGCGCTGGGCGCCAAGAGTGATTTCAATGACAACCCGACTGCCAAGAATGCGGACAAAGTCGAGCGCAACGCGCTCATCTCGGACATGGCGTTTGGCGTTGCCATCACACTTGGGCTTACCGGTGTCGTGCTTCTGACGAGCCCGGAAGGCGACGAAGCGGGTGCTCCCGAGGCCGCCAGCACCAGCTTTCAATTCACGCCCTACGTCAGCACCCAGGGTGGCGGCGCCCAAGCACAACTCACATTCTGAACTCTTTCCTAGCCCATCCTAGCCAGGGCCTCGTGATTCAACCCGCGAGGCGCTTTCTCAGAACGTCCACCACTTGGCCGTAATCCGCCTTGAGCATGACCGGGGGATTCGCAAGCCCAGCGACCACTCCTGGAATGGTTTGGTTGGGATCGTGATAATTGACCTTGAATTCCGTAAATTTCAAACCGTTCGCGGTTGAAATACACACCACACGATCAGATTTTCCGATGGTTCCATTGGCGACGAGCTTTTCAAGCACAGCGAGGCCGACCGCCGTGTGCGGGCAGGCATAGAGGCCGGTACGGTCTGCGCGAGCAGCAGCGTCCGCGAGCTCTTGTTCGCTGGCTTGTTCGACGATTCCATTCATCGCCTCCAGAGCTTTGATGGCTCGCGGTGCGCTCACGGGATTGCCGATTTGGATCGCCGTGGCTTGGGTAGGCTTGGCGACCATCGACTCCACCGTCTTCTTGCCGGCGTGCCAAGCGCGATAGAGCGGGTTGGCATTTTCGGCTTGAGCTACCACAAGACGCGGGTAGCGAGTGATCACACCGAGCTCTTTCATCAGGCGAAAGCCGGCATAGAGCGCCGCTGCATTCCCTAAGTTGCCACTTGGTAAAATCAACCAATCTGGCAGCTGCCAATCGAACTGCTGGAGGATCTCAATAGCGACTGTCTTTTGGCCCTCAATTCGCAGCGGATTCATGGAATTGGCGAGATAGATATGACCTTCCTCGGCTAACTGCTTAACAATCTCCATGCAGCCGTCAAAATCCGTGTCGAGGCCTAAAACAAGCGCCCCATGGGCGAGCGGTTGCACGAGCTGCGCGGTGGATATTTTCCCTGTCGGAAGTAGCACCACAACAGGCAAGCCTGCTGCGGCGCCGTAGGCTGCTAACGCCGCGCTCGTATCTCCCGTGGAAGCGCACGCAATGGCTTTCACCTTCAGCCCCTGCTGTCGGATTGCCATCCGAACCACACTCACCAGCACCGTCATCCCAAGATCCTTGAAGGAACCGCTGTGGCTATTTCCGCACAGCTTGATCCAAAGGTCCGAGAGCCCGAGCTGTTGGCCGTAACGCTCAGCCCAGAACAGATTCGTCCCTCCTTCGTACATCGACACGATGTCGGAATCAGGGATCTGCGGCATCACCCACTCACGCTTGCCCCAGACTCCCGAGCCGTACGGCCAGTCGTTCTTGCGCCAGCGCTCTTCGAAGAGCTTCACCCAAGCCGGCCCGGATCGATCACGCAGGGCCTCGAGGTCATGCGCCACTTCCAAAAGGCCACCACAAGTCGGGCAGCGATAGATGGCTTGCGTTACGGGCCAAGCACCCGCACAGCCAGAAAAACATCGGAACTCAGCAGAGTATTGCACGGCGTCGACTATATCGCGCAGAACGACGCCGTCGAGAGCCTCCCATCCCGGGGCGGCCCCACGCGCGACTTCGAGGCCCACACAGCTCGCCCAGGCGACTGGCAAAAAATACTCACCGCCAAGTTGGACACACGGTACGTTGCGGCCTGAGCTCGTCGACGACGTGGAAGCGCAGGGATTGAATTTTGGCACTCAGTAAATCGGCGCGGGGGTGCGCAGTTTTACTTTTTCTGGCGACAACGACGCCTGGACTTCCTGCGTGCTCCAAAAAGATGGGTGCGGATAGCGAAGACCTCAACAGAGAAGCTCCCGCCCCAGCGCCTCCGGCACCAGGCCTTGCTACCTACGCCTGGAAAGCCGACGGCCTCGCGACGTTTCAGCTGAAGACGAAGGGCATGCTGTTGCGGGGCAGCGTGGGTGGTGTTCGTGGACAACTCACAGTTGATGCTGGGGATCTCTCACGTTCCAAAGCCACTCTCAGCCTCGATCTTTCCACACTCCGCGTTGGCTCTACCGGCGAAGGTGGAAGCCCCGATCAATATTCCAAAGAGGCTCGCGCATGGTTTGGACTTGGTGATGCAAAAACACCAGCCTCGAACGGAGAGGCGCTACGCACCGCAAGCTTTCGACTCACCGCGCTCACTCAATTGAGCGCCACAGCGCCCCGCGATGGAGCGCGCCTCGGCCGCTCCCAGACAGGAACCGAGCGCGAAAAACATCGAGTGCGAGCGGTCGCTGAAGGCGAGCTTCTGCTGCACGGCTTCCGAGTCCGCCAGGCCGTACCGATCACGTTAGATTTCACTTACGGCGCGCCAAGCGGCGATCGCTATCCGGAGAGCCTGCAGGTCACGAGCCGTTCCCCCTTCCCGCTCTCACTTCTAGCGCACGACATTCTTCCGCGCACAGAGAGCGGCGTGGTCGTCAGTGAAAAGATGCGAGAATTCGGAAAAACGATGGGCTCTGAAGCTCTCGTCGAGTTTGACTTCCAAGCCACACGCATCTCTCGCTAAAAGGGCCCGCCGCCTCACCCGGAACCCGGCTTATGTCTGCCCCAGAAAGCTCAACCTTGGCACCCCACGCAGCCACGCCCGGCACGCGCACGCTCGTTGTGACTCCCACCTACAACGAACGCGACAATATCGAGTCCTTCGTGAACAGCGTGTTCTTGTGGGCACCCTCGGCTCACGTGTTGATCGTTGATGATAATTCTCCAGACGGCACCGGCGATCTTGCCGACGCCCTCGCGCGCAAAGATCCACGGGTGCGCGTCATGCACCGACCCGAAAAGCTTGGACTTGGCACCGCGTACGTCAGCGCTTTTTTGCAGGCATTGCGCCAAGATTACGACTTCTTCTTTGAGATGGATGCCGACCACTCCCATGATCCGCGCCACCTTCCCGATTTCTTTCAAGCCTTCGCGCAAGGTGCGGATGTGATTGTCGGCTCGCGCAATGTGCCCGGTGGTGGGATTGAAGGATGGGGTTTAGACCGCCACTTACTTTCCAAAGGCGGTTCGTTCTATTCGCGCACGATCCTGGGAGTGGACGTCCGCGACCTAACGACTGGCTACAAAGCCTTCACGCGGCGAGCGCTTGAAGAAATTGATCTCAGCCTCGTAGGCTCGAACGGCTACTCCTTCCAGATTGAAATGACCTTTCGGGCCCTGATGAAGGGTCTAAAGGTGGTTGAAGTGCCCATCGTCTTCGTGGACCGTGAGCTGGGGCGCTCCAAGATGAATCGCCGAATTTTTGCCGAAGCGGTGCTCGTGGTGTGGAAGCTGCGCTGGGCCGCGCTCCGACACCAACTCTAGGCGCGGCTTAGAGCTCTGGACCCCAGAGCTTCTCGGCTTCACCGGGGACCGTGACGAACAGCTGCAGCGCGATATCAACGCGTGGACCCTGAAAGTAGAAAACGCGAATCTTGTGTTTGCCTTCGGCTAACTCAATGGCGGCAGTCTTGCTGGCCACTGAATGGAGGCCGTCGTTGTTAATCAAGAACTTTCCATCCACCCACACCAAAGAACCATCATCCGACAAGATCCGGAAAATGTATTTGCCCGCCTTCTTCACAGAAAAGCTGCCGTTGTAATCCAGGGCGAACCATTCGAAGTGTTCATTCACGCCTGGAAAACCTGAGGTGAAGCGACGCTTCGAAATGTTCAGCGAGTTGGTGTACATGATGCCTTCGGCCACACAGCGCCGCACGCTCGCGAGGCTATTGGTGTCCGTCGGGACGAAGCACAACGTGCCCTTGAGTGCACCCTTCTTACCGCTGCCAAACACACCCATCCCTGAGACGATCGGCAACCCGGTGTTTTTCTTGCCCCACGCCATGCCAGCGCCCGCCGGACCATTGCCGGTTCCGGCGGCGGTATCGCGGCGACCAATACTGCCCATTTTGCGGGTTCCCTGCTTGCTAAAAACTTGATCGAGCTTCGGAGGAGGCTTCACAACGGTGACAGCCTCTCCCTTGATGGTCCCCTTGTTTGGATTCGCTTGCGGAACCCAAGGTTTATCTTCCGCGGAAGGCGCCGCATCTATCGTCTCCAGCTCATCGGCGATGCTGGCCTCGGGCTGCTTTTCCGGAACCACTTCTCGGGGAACAAACTTCTCAATCGGCCTGGGCTCCGATTTTTCGGGAGGAGCAGCCTCAACAGGCTTTTCGACAGGCGGAGGCTCGACCTTGGCGGGCGGCGCCTCCTCCTTGGCATCTTCAAGCGTGAAGGCGAGTACCGTTTCTGGTGGCTTAGGCTCTTCGTGCTTCATGAAACCTGCCAAGACCAGCAGCGCCACGTGCATCCCGACCGCATACAGAAGATAGAAGCTGAGGCTTCTCGGCTCACCTTGGTTCGACTTGGATGTCTTCATCGGTGCTCGCGGCTGGCTGGTGTTCTGGCTCGAAGGGCCATTGGGAGGGCTCGTTACTGCGGACGTAAAGTCTTTGGACATTCGTGGTAAACCCCGTGGCGGCTTGATGTGGGTGGTGCGCTCAGGTCGCTAGAGTCGGTGGCGTTGAGGAGCTGTGCCGCTCAGTCTGCAAAGGTAGCATGACGTCGGCCGGCCGTCAGAGCGGATCTCAACGACGACCCGCGAAAATCCATGAGCTAGGGGAGCTTCGCGCCTGTTACTCCGACCTCGCCTATCGAGCAAGCTTTGCCCGCAGGCGGGTATCGTTTCGAGACGCTCCACGACAAAGAACTGCGCTCCAGGTCTTACTCCTTCTTCTCCAACAGCTCCCGCAGCGGAGATTCTGTACCCGTCAGCTGCTGGACGCTCTCCAGATGGTGCATCAAGAAACTTCGAGTATCAGTGACACTTAATGTTTGCATCTCCAGTGCACCAATTCGATCCCCCGGAGTGAACGCCGGGTCCTCCACGCGCTCCATGCTGAGCTTCTCGGGCGCATAGGCCATGTACTCGGCCTCGGTCTTCAAGAGCGAATAGTCCTCACCGCGCCTCAGCTCAAGCGTCACCGTTCCGCTCACACTCGGCGCCATCCAGCGCGTCAGCCCATCTTTGATCATCATCGACTCCGCGTCGAACCAACGCCCCTCGTACAGCATGCGCCCGAGCCTGCGACCGAGCGTGAAGTAGAGGTCGAGTGAATTCTCATTGTGGATGGCACTCAACAGGCGCTCATAAGCGATATGCAGAAGCGCCATCCCGGGCGCTTCATAGATGCCGCGACTCTTGGCCTCAATCACACGGTTCTCGATCTGATCGCTCATGCCGAGGCCATGCCGCCCCCCAACCGTGTTCGCCTCGCGCATCAGCTCGAATTTGGAAGCGAAGCGCTGCCCGTTGATCGCCACAGGTACTCCCCGCTCAAACTGCACCGCTACCTTCTCGGGTGTGATCTGGACATCCGATCGCCAGAAGGCAACCCCCATAATGGGGTCCACGATATTGACTCCGCGATCCAGGTATTCAAGGTCTTTTGCCTCATGCGTGGCGCCGAGCAAGTTCGAATCCGTGCTGTAAGCCTTCTCGGTGCTCATGCTGTAGGGCAGGCCTTCAGAGACGAGGTATTCGCTCATTTCTTTGCGGCCGCCGAAGGCATCGACGAATGCCTGATCGAGCCACGGCTTGTAGATTTGAAGGTCGGGATTGGTGAGCACACCGTAGCGGTAAAAGCGCTGGATATCGTTACCCTTGTGGGTACTGCCATCGCCGAAAATGTGGACGTTATCCTCGCGCATGGCTCGGATGATGGCGGTGGTGGTGACAGCGCGGCCGAGCGGCGTGGTATTGAAATATTTACGTCCACCGGTGCTGAGGTGAAATGCGCCGCACTGAATGGCGACAATGCCTTCTCGGCACAGCGCCTCACGGCAATCGAGGAGCTTGGCCGCGGAGGCTCCATGCTGCATGGCTGCCGGCGGAATGGTGCTGGTATCGCGTTCATCAGGCTGAGCGAGGTCAGCCGTGTACGCGTGAACCGCGATACCGTGCCGCGAAAGCCAGGCGACGGCGCAGCGTGTATCGAGACCACCAGAAAAAGCGATCCCAATCCGTGTGCCCGGTGCAGGGAGAGAGCGAAGAATGCGAGCCATAGCGAGCCCGCGTAACACGAGAGCCCGCCGGCTAGCAAAGGGCCTATGCCGACGTTCGACGCCTGTACCACCTGGGACGACGCTTCGACTTGGGCAGGAGCACTTCACCTGCCTCGGAGAGCCGAAATCCGAGCGCGCGCAGCCACGCCTCGCGCGTTCCCGGGTCTTCGCCCAGCATCCCCAAGATCGGCTCCGGGAGGCATTCCTGGTTCAGAGCGAGCCGATAAATCTGGCTTGAGAGACGTTCCACGGTGTCCGCGCGGAGCGCCCGTGACCCAACCGCCCAGTACCCAAAAGCGGCGTAGGACGCTGCATCCCAGCCGGGCGCCAAGTCCACGCACTCTTCACCTTTGAGGACGGGCGCAGCCCGGCGTGTGTACGCCGAACACAACGCCAAACGGACCGTGAGTGCAAACTCGGTGACGCTCGACTCAACGTAAACCACGTGGCGTCCAATTCGAACACCACGCCCACGGAGCCCTTGGCGGTCCGGCTCGGTGAGCGCCGCCATCTGCTCACGCGCCTCACGGACCAGGATGCTGCCCAGATGTTGTTCGAGCTGGTACCTGATACCGCGCGCTGCACCTGAGAGTTCTTGCAACTCCCCGTGTCGCAACTTCCCGAAAAGCTCTTCGGGCAAATCTTTTGACCAAGCACGCAGGCGCCGTTCCACGCGACGACGTTCCCCAGCGTTCAACTCGGGAAGCAGCACCGTGACTTCGGGCAAAAGCAAGCTCTGGCCTGCCATTAACTTACCCACCTCTCGCCCTTCGAAGGTCATTCGCCCTTGAGCATCCAAATGCAGCCTTTCAAAGGGGGCATCTATCAGACGTTCGACGAATCCGCCGTTTTTTCCGGGCGACTCGCTCCCCGCCAGGAGTTCGCCATAACGGGTGCGCAGGCTCTCAAAAGGGCTTAAAAACAGCCCTTTGCCCGAGATGGGCGGCTCCCCTTCGATCGTCACCAGTTGTCGACCCCGTTCGACGAAACGCTCCACCAGGCGCGCGTGCAGCGCGTCACTCAAGCGGTCTTCAACTTCGCGCGTGGCGGCCTGCCAGGCGGCGGCGTGCTCGACCCAGTCGCTTTGATTGGCCACATAGGTCCAGGTTCGGATCTGTGCCATCCGGGTTAACAACAAGTCAAGATCGCCGTCGGGCCGTTCGATAGCGCGCACGCGTGCCCGCATCCATTCTGAACTCAACTGCCCACGCTCGATGAGCTCCGAAAATATTTCGAGCACTAATTTACCGTGAACCTCGGGCGTGAGCTGCCTAAAATCAGGCACCTGACAAACCTGCCATAAGAGGGCCACCGTTTGCTCGGTCGTGGCAAGCTTCCTCACGATTTCGGTATCAGCCAGACGCCTTAGAACGCGAAGATCGATCGCCTGCTCGGAAAGGCGAAACGCAGGCTGTCGCGGCAGCTCGCACAGCGAGCGGATGAGCCCGTCCAAACTCCCCAGATCCAGGCTAGAATTTCGCCAATAAACCTGCCGAAGCGGGTAAAATCTGTGAAGCTCAATGGCGCGATTCACCGGCTCAGCAAGCGCCCGCCCGGGAAAGAGTGTGCCGAAGGTCCCGTCGTTCAAATGGCGCCCGGCTCGCCCAGCAATCTGAGCGAGTTCCGGCACCTCCAGCTCGCGTTGCGAAACGCCATCGAACTTTGAGATATCCGCAAAGCTCACGTGATCGAGACTCATATTGAGACCCATACCGATCGCATCCGTTGCCACCATGTACTTCACTTCACCCGATTGATAGAGTGCCACTTGGGCGTTTCGGGCGCGCGGCGAAAGCGCCCCCATCACAATCGCGGTGCCTCCGCGCCGAGCCTTAATCCGCTCTCCAAGCTCATAAACGCGCGGGCTCGAGAAGGCCACCACTGCGCTCTGTGGCGGCAAAGCGCCGAGCTTCACACGACCCATTGCGCGGAGTTGGCTCAAGCGCGGATGCCTGTGGATTCGAGCCTGAGGTACGAGCTCTCGCATGAGCGGCCGCATGGTATCGGCACCCATGAACCAGGTTTCCAGCTGCCCCCGCGCATAGAGAAGCCGTTCGGTAAAAATATGGCCGCGCTGAGGATGTGCACAGAGCTGGATTTCGTCGACCCCAAGAAAATCGACCTGCTGACTCATCGGCATGGCCTCAACGGTGCACACCCAATAGCGAGGTTCGCGAGGAATGCGTTTCTCCTCACCAGTTATCAGCGCGACGGCCTGTTCGCCGATTCGTTCAGTGATCCGATCGTACACCTCGCGCGCCAGCAGGCGGAGCGGCAACCCCAACATACCAGAAGCGTGTTCCAACATCCGCTCGATAGCGCGGTGCGTTTTTCCGGTGTTGGTCGGGCCGAGCAATGCAAGAATGCTGCTCGGCGCCTTTGAATTGGCCTGGGTCATTGGCCCAGTCCCAGCCTAGCAAAGGCCAAGAATCCGCCTAGCCCCTGTCTCTTATACACATCTCCGAGCCCACGAGACTAAGGCGAATCTCGTATGCCGTCTTCTGCTTGAAA
>ENA-ORBV01001691-ORBV01001691.1-microbial-mat-metagenome-genome-assembly--contig:-NODE-1691-length-48344-cov-10.281144_pt1 | contig 48344 bp, 43 predicted proteins | sample MGYA00237777_ERZ505514 | MGnify/ENA primary metagenome ERZ505514 (study PRJEB26160, sample SAMN06269048) | microbial mat metagenome | isolation source: Oligotrophic lake microbial mat | place... | reverse complement strand
TTCAAGCAGAAGACGGCATACGAGATTCGCCTTAGTCTCGTGGGCTCGGAGATGTGTATAAGAGACAGCTCGTGGGGATACTTCGCGGCGTCCCGCCGCGGATCGAGCCCAACCCTCCCGATCCAATCGAGCCCCTCCGCCTCCCGCTCCCGCCTGGGTACCCCCCGGCACTCGAGGCCGAAGACCACGTTGGCGAGCACGGTCCGGTTGTCGAAGCTCGTGTAATCCTGAAAGACCATGCCCCGGTCGGCACCCGGCCCGATGACATCACGGCCAAGCACGCGGACGCTGCCAAGCGTCGGTGGAAACTGCGGTTCGAGGCCTGCGACCATTCGGAGGACGGTGCTCTTCCCGCAGCCGCTCGGGCCCAAGAATGAACAGAACTCGCCACGCTCATGGCGGTCTGGGATCGCGAATGTCACGTCGCTGATCGCGGTGACCTCGCGGGGCGTCCCGGGGTGATACACCTTCGTGACGCCACAGAGCTCAACAGCAGGAGGTCGGTCCGCCAGCGGCTCCGGTGCCACGGCGTGCGGGTCGGGCATCACGGTCTGCCCCCCACCGTCGCCGACTGCGTGCTGTAGAGGATGCGGTGCATCAGCCGCGGGAGCCGCCCCTTGCCGCCGTAGCGGTACGGAAACAGGTCGCACTGCAGCCACCACAGCGCCCGATCAATGGCGTAGGCCAGCATCGGAATCACGATGAGCACGATCAGGATCGGCTCTCGGTCTCCCCGCCGCTGCGACATGTTGATGAGGTCGCCGAGGCCACCGGAGTCACTTCCAAACTTCACGAGCTCTGCCAGCATCACGTAGCCGAAGGCAAGACCGAAGAGGAGCCGGAGCGAATTGAAAATCACGGGCGCTGCCAGCGGCACGAGCACCTTGAGGATGATCTGGAGCCGCGAGGCCCCGAGTGTCATCGCCGTATCGACAAACCGCTGCGGCACCTCAAGGACGGCGGCCGTCGCGTCACTGATCACAAACGCCACACTGGCCACGAAAAGAAACATGACCTTTTGAAACTCCCCGATCCCGAAGAGTGAAAACGTGAGTGGAATGAGGGCGGCCACGGGAATGTTGCGGCCGAAGATCGTCACGGGATAGAGAAACGCTCGCACCGCCGGGAAGCAGGCGGCCGCCACTCCAAAGGGGACGCCAATCACCGCCGCGAGCCCGAAGCCCATCACGACGCGCATGAGCGTCACACGGGTATTCGAGAAGAGCTTCCGTTCCGTGATCACACGGGGCACTGCTTCGAAGACGGCCCCCGGCCCCGGCAGCATCACCGGGCTCACGAACGGCACATACTCTTGTACCGGCGGCCGCTCGGCGACATTCGCCGCAGGCACGGGGAACAGCGGGGCCGTGGCGAGCCACCAGGCCACGAGTGCCGTGGCGATCGCCGCAGCCCCCCACAGAAACGAGGCCTCCGATGAAAGGTCGCCCCGCAGCGGCGGGGAGATTCGCACAGGCCTCCCACTCACGTTGACGGGCCGCTGTCCGGCGGCTGCTTCAGCAGTTGTGTCTGCCACGGGCGGTTACTCCTTCTCGGCGGAGTAGACCTTGATCTCCACGCGGCGGTTGAGCACGTGTTCGTCCGGCTGCTCTGGATCGGCTGGCCGATCCCAGCCGAGGCCATCGATGGCGAATCGATTCTGGTCGAAATCGAACTTCGCGATAATCTCATCCTTCACCGCCCCGGCCCGGGCGAGCGAAAGCTCCTTCACCAGCGACGCCGGGATTTGCCCCTTCATCGAGCCATCGGTGTGGCCCTCGATCACGATCCTCGCGTTGCCAAACTGCTGGGCGAGCGTAGCGACCTCCGCGAGGACGAGATCGGCCCGCGGGTCATACGGCTCCTCAACCTCCCGTCCATCTACCTTGCGGATGATGTTCTTCCGGAGATCGGCGCTATTGGGATAGAAGTGGATGACGACCGTATTCGTGAGGATCTCTTCGTTCTCGGCTCGGATCGCCGAGAGCGACTTGGGCGCGAGAACCCGGGCATACTCGTCCTTCGTCTCGGCGTATTTCGGCTCCTTGCCGAGCTTCTGGATGACTGAAAAATCCATCACCTGATCGAAGGGAACGGACGGGTGAGTGATGGTGCCGACGTTCCGGTAGAGCCGGTAGGCCTGCTTCCAGAGGTGCTCGAAGTTGGATGGATTGTTGCGATTGATAAAGAACTGGTAGTTCTCAGCCCAGTTGGTCGAATGAGCATCGGCCAGCATTCCGAGCGTGTCGGAGGCCGGGATGTTGTAGCCGTCGGCCATGAGCCCGGCGACCTTCGCCTTGGCTCCCTCGTTTTTCAGTTCCTCCATCGCATCGAAAATGCCACGGACGATCGCCTCGACCTTGTCGGCATGGTCCTTGGAGAAGTCGGCTCTCGCAAACCAGATGTCGGCGATGAGTCGATTCGCAGTCTGCGTCGTCACGAGCATCCGATTCCCCTTGGCCTTTTCGAGGTTGTAGATGTCGGGAGCCCACGACACGCATCCCGCGATGTCTTTTTGGGCGTTGAATGCCGCCGCCGCCTGAAACGCATCGTCGGTGTAAACCATATTGACGTCGGCAGGCTGGAGCCCGCCGGCCACGAGCATGTTGAGGGCAAAAAACTGGCTCGGAGAATTCTGGGCGAGCACGATCTTCTTTCCAGCAAGATCGCTCACGGTCTTGATGTTCTCCCGCACGACGATGCCGTCACCGCCGTTCGAGAAATCCACCTGCTGGTAGATCCGTGGCATGGCCCGGGAGTCCTTCGGCTTGCCCGACGCGTCAACGAGCCCCTCGAGGAAGAGCGGCACCATGTCGAGGGTCGCCCAGCCGATATGCACCTCACCGGCGGCCCAGGCATCCCGCATCGTCACGGGGTTATCGATGAGGACGAGCTCGACTTTGAAGGGCTTCCCCCCTGGAGCCTGCCAGACCTTGCCCGGCTTGAAGCCTTCGTTGGCGTAGATGATCGGGGCCCAGCCGGCCCAGACATTGAGCGCGAAACGAACCGTGTCGTCCTCGAGAGGCTTGTATCCGGCGATTCCGGTCACCGGCGGCAACCGCTCAGCCGGTTTGAAGGCGTATTCCTGAACCGTCGTCGGCGCCATCTCGTCGGCAGCTTCCGTCGGGAGCTCTTCTTCGCTCTCGCCGCCGGCCTTTGTTCCCCCCTTGGCAGCCGGCTGCGCGACCTGGCCTCCGCCACCGACGCCAGGCTGGTCGAACACGCCCCACTTCCACGCCGCATAACCGACGAGGCCAAGGGCCACCAGCCACACGACTACCCAGAACGATGCTTTTGGTTCGCCTGCCATGGAATCGCCTCTCGCTTGAAATTATCGGACTGATCGGAACGTGATTGAACGAGTCAGTGATCGCGCCGAAGCATCAACCGCGGAAGACGGTGCTGGGCCGACTCTTTCCCGCCAGATGCATCGCCTGCATGAGGCCGTAGGAGGTTACCTCGCACAGCAGCTGCGTGACCTTCCCATGAGCTTCGTCAGACAGCAAGGGCTCGAGCTCCTTCATGAGCGAGACGAGCCGCTTTTCCTGGTCGGCAAGCTCGGGCGACGTGACCTTGCCATCAGCCACGGCGTCGCAGAAGGAATCGAGCTTGCGAGCATACTCTGCAAGGAGTGGGGCCTCGGTCTTGTCGTCGAACCATGGAGTCTTGGCGGACATGCGGATGTTCCTCGGGGTTGATGGTAATGGGCCTGGGCTGATCGTTTGGAGCGTATGCGGCAGCGCCGCGAGCTCATGAGCTGATGACCTCGCGGATCGCGGCGGCCCGCTCTTGCAACCGGGCTCGACCGCCGGGCTGCTCGATCGCCGCCCGCCAGTGTGACGGAAGAAACCGTTTCTCGGTGCACTCGAGGACCGCCACGATCTCCTGGAGCTCCTTTTCGAGCCCCTGGGCCGAGGGCATGAAGTCGTCGAGGGCAGCACGGAGGTCGGCTTCAGCAATCTCGTCAGGCGGTGGCTCGCCGGCTTCCGCTGCCCGATCGAGCCCCCGTCGCCGCGCCGCGAGGACCACACTTTCGATGTCCGCCCCTGAGAGCCCTATGTCGAGATCGATCGGGCCAGGCAACCCAGTCGCGAGCTTCACGCGAGCCTTGCGGGCCATCGCCGCGAACATCACGTCCATCTCCTCCTGATCGTGCGGATAGAAGAGAGGAATGTGGACCTCCGCCCTTCCCTGCCGCTTGAGGTCGATCGGCAATCGGTCGGGGCGGCTCGTGAGGAGCATCCAGACGATCTTGCCGCGGTAGCGGGTGTCGCCCATCTGGCGGGCAATCATCGCGAAGACCCGACCGCTCGTGCCCGAGTCGCCGGTGCTCTCACGGTTCCCGAGGGCAGCATCGGCCTCGTCTACCACGATCACCACCGGCCCGAGGCTTCGGAGCACACCGAGCGCGTGCTCGAGATTCCCCTCGGTCTCTCCGACATACTTGCTGCGAAAGTTCTTGAGGACGGCGCACGGTATGCCCACGGTCCCCGCGTAACATTCAGCAATAAAACTCTTGCCTGTTCCGACGGGGCCGCAGATGAGATAGCCCATCGGGGCCGTCTCGAACTGCCCGCGGCGGATCGCTCGGGCGTCAGACTCGAGCCTGTTCTTGGCCTCGACGTGGCCCGCGATGGCATCGAGTGTCAGCCGCGGCTCGATGAACTCCACCAGCCCGTGGCAGCTTCGCTCGATCAGATCCTTCTTCCTCGCGGCAAACTCGCCGCCATCCGGCGCCGTTCCGTCACGGGCAGCGAGCGTGATCACGCCGCGGAGGCTCTCGAGGGTGAGCCCCCCCGAGATGGCCGCCATTCGACGCACCGCCGTATCCTGGGCGCCCGGAATTCCTGCTGCTGCCGCGGTCGCCAGGGCGAACCGCTCCCGCTCGGCATGGTCCGGCATGGGGACATCAATCGCCGTCACCGCAGCGCTCGTCACCAGTTGGGGATGAACCTCGGAAAGGTTGTCGGCAATGAGAACAACCGCCACGTTGACGCGGCGGAGGAGTGGATTGCTTGCCCAGCTCAGGATTCGAACCAGCCGCGCAGCGGCCGACCGCGATCCGCCTTCGCCGGCTGGGACGAGATAGGCCGCATAGTCGAGTACCACAGCGATTCGCTTTCGCTGCTCGGGAGGATCGATCAGGTTCCGCTCGAGAATCGCATCGATCATGGCGATCGCCGCGTCAGGATCGCGGGGCCATGCGGGAGCGCTGCCTGCTCGCTCGGTGAGCCATTGGGCCATGGCTCGCAGCCGCACAGGGTTGCTCCCCGCCAGCGGCCGAAGCCCTTTGCCCACGTCGTAGGAGAGCACGATGTCCCAACCGCCAAACAACTCCCGAGAGAGAAAGTCGGAGACGGTCCCCCAGGCATCCACCGGATCAGGCCGACCCACGGAAGGCGACGTAACCGGCACCAGATCGCGCACGTTGCCATGGAGGAGAAAGACGCAACTCGTTCCGGAGAGGTACGCATCTCCGAGTCGCTCGGCCCAGCCGGGGCACCAGTCCGCAAGGGCCGCCGACGTACCGGCAGCAGCCGGAGCTGTGCCGAGCGAGGATGGTGCCGGGGCTCCTGCCGCCGCGGGGCGCTGGGCCGGCTCGACGGGGGTCATGGGCGTCGTCACGGAACGGGCTCACTCCCGACAGGATAACAGGGTTTGTTCAGACATCCGCCTGAAGGGGTCAGTCAGCCGTCTGGCTGATCTTCTGGGAACCTAGCTCTTTGGCGTCGGCCGTCACGCCAGCGGTCTCAGGCGTCACAAGCCCCAGCTCGACCTCGAATTCCCGAAGAGCATCAGCCGCCATCGTTTCCTCCACGACTTGCTCGCGCCGGATCTCCTCGAGTCCTTGCCCCGAGAGGTCAGCAGCCACACGAACCTTGGCCCGGTTCAGGCCGATCTTGTCCTGGATCACGTCCTCGATTTGGCCGAAGTCGGTCGTGACGTCAAAATTGAAGCTGTGAGCGAGCTTGGCCAGCTCCGCCTCGGCCCGCGAGAGCTTGAGCTCTGCACCGTACTTCTGAATCTTTGTCTTGAGGTCAGCAAGCTTCTTGGTGGCGTGCTTGATCTTGGTGACGTTGTTTTCATAGGCGGTTTCGTGAAGCTGGAGCTGCGCCTCGTTCTCGGCCAATTCCTTCCTAGCTTTCTGGAGCTCAAGCGCGAACTTCGCTGCCGTATCCCGCTCACCCGCCTTGAGGTACGCCTTCACGCGGGCCTCGAGAGAGGCGACATGCTGATAGTCCGTGGTGACCTGCCGAGTGACCCGCTCAACGAGTGCCCGGTACTGCTCGAGCCCCTCACGGCCCTCTTTCATCTGTTCGACTGCCTTGTCGTATTCGTACTGGAGCTGGGCGACCGGATCGGCCGTCCAAAAGAAGTTGGCGAGCTTGTTCATCTGTGCGGCGAACGCCTTCCAGATCTTGCCGAGGAACATGGTCGTGGACTCCGCTGCGGAACGGGTGGACTCGGGAACCGGGCCAACGTCGCGCGGCCCGGGAGCCCGTCGTGATACCCCTCAGGCGGGCTGGAGTCAAACGAGCGGCGCCACTGGAGTGACCGGCCGTCGCGCGAAGGCATTCCACGCAGTGGCCACAGGCGTTGCCGCGGAACGCTATCGCTCGATGACGAGCTGCGGGCGTTCGACAGAAAGCGCCGCGACCGCCTCATCGCCGACCGCTGTGAAGGCGAGCGATACGCGACGGAGCCTTGGGAGCTTGCCGAGTGTCACCAGGGCCGCGTCGCCGATCTTGGTTCCGGCAAGCGTAAGATCCTCGAGCCGTTCGAGGCCCGCGAGTCGCGCCACGCCATCATCGCCCACGCCGGTGTTTTGCAGGTTGAGCGACACGAGGCTGGTGAGCTGGCCTACGGCCGCCATGCCCGCATCGCCAACCTGCGTGTCCCACAGGTCAAGCGCGGCAAGTTTTGAGAGTCCCGTCAGGTGGGCCACGCCTTCGTCACCGACGCTCGTTTCAGCCAAGTCGAGGAGGGTGACTTCGCGCAGCTTTGCCAGGTGCGCCATCCCGGCATCACCGACGAGGGAGCCACGGAGTTCGAGTCGCTTGAGCTTGGTGAGGCCGGCAAGATGGGCCAAACCATCATCGCCCACAAACGTCCGCATCACGTTGATCTCGTCGATGTCGATCTTGGTGGCGAAGGGTGCCAGGCCGGCATCCGTGACTTGACCGTCCTCGGCCGCAAAGCCGCGGAGCTTCGGCAGCGTCGCCACATGCGCGAGGCCGATGTCACTCACGCTCGGACAGCGGAGCTTGACTCGCTCCAAGCTTGTGAGCTTTGCCACATGCTCGAGCCCGGCATCGCTCACCAGGGCGCAGCCCCGAAGGTCGAGCACTCGCAACGAGCGGAGCGGTGTCACGTGGGCGAGGCCGGCATCGCTGAAGTTGTTGTAGAGGAGGATGAGCTGCTCGAGGCCCTCGAGTTTTGCCACCGACTCGAGCGCAGCATCCGTCATGTTTGACGACCTGCGGAGGTTCAAGACCCGAAGATTCTCGAGCCTGGCAAGCGCCGTCGCCCCCGCATCGGTCACATCGGTGTTTTCGAGCACGAGCTTCCGAAGGCTCGTCATCCGTCCAATCGACTCCATGCCGGCATCAGTGATCTCGGCACCCCAGACATCGAGCGACTCGAGCCCAGGAAGTTCTGCGAACACCGCAAGGTCGTCGTCCGTTGTTGGACGGTTCGCCAGGGCGATGCCAGTCACGTGCCCGCCGCTGCCTTTCGTCGCGACCCCCCCGAGCCGCTCGACAGCGGCCGTCGCCGCGGCGTCCTGCGGTCCTGGCGTGTCCGCGGCCACTGCCTGCATCAGGAACGTACCGATCGTCAGCGCTCTCCAGACGTTCCTCATGGCATTCTCACGTGTCGGCCTCGGGCCGCTTGTGGCCTCAGATCTGCCAGCCTTCGCGATACGTCGGCCGCACGACATGCTCAACCTCGGGAGCGTTCGTGGCCACGAGCCGTACCGGATCCCACTCGATCTTCTTGCCCTGGGTTTCCGAAGTGTCGGCAGCCCACACTGCGAGGTTGCCGAGCAGGATGGTCTCAGTGAGGGGGCCAGAGTAGTCAGGGAAGTTGCTCCGCGCGGCAGCGCCGCCCCGGATCGCGTCAATCCACTCCCGAAAGTGACCCGGAGATTTCTCAAAGACGACGTCGGCGGCCTTGGCCCCGCTCTTGAGCTTGATTCCTTGGTCACAATAGTCACCCGGAGCGTAGAGGGAGTCCTTTTCACCGATCACGAGCACGCCCCGCGCCGCGACCTGAAAGGGCGTCTCTGCAAACGTGCCGTCTTCCTTTTCCTTCCGCTCCGCTGGGAATCCGGCGAAGACCGCCTGTTCGGGGAGCTTGCCGCCGTCATACCACTTCACCTTTACGGCCTGCCGCTCCCCGAGCGCCGGAAACTCGTAGTCAATGATCGACCACTTGGGATACGTCTCCTTATTGTGACCACTGGTGAGCGCCTGCACGCTCGCCGGGTCGCGGAGATTCAGGGCCATGAACGGCATGTTGAAGGTGTGGCATGCCATGTCGCCGAGGGCGCCGGTGCCGAAATCCCAGAAGCCCCGCCAGGCAAACGGGTGATACCCCGGGCCGAAGGGCCGCATCGGTGACGGGCCAATCCAAAGATCCCAGTCGAGGTTTGGCGGCACGGGCGCTTCGGCGGGCCGACCGCCGCCCTGCGGCCACACCGGCCGATTGGTCCAGATATGCACTTCGCGGACGGAACCCAGGCCGCCCGACTGGATCAATGCAGCAGCGCGACGCAACGAATCGGCGGCGGTTCCCTGGTTGCCCATCTGGGTGGCCACGCCCTTCTTGCGGGCGAGGTCGCCAAGCAGGCGGGCCCCGGCGATCGATCGTGTAAGCGGCTTCTGGCAGAAGCAATGCTTCTCGAGCCCGAGCGTCATCACGGCAGCGGTGATGTGGGTGTGGTCCGGTGTGCTGATGGTCACGGCGTCGATCTCGCCCGCCATCTCGTCGAGCATCTTTCGAAAGTCGTGGTAGAACTTGGCGTCCGCGAACGACTTCACAGCTCGCTTGAGCTGATTGGAATCGACGTCGGCGACCGCCACGACCTTCCCGCCTCGTGCTGCGTCGGCGGAGTCACTCTGTCCCTTCCCGCCAATCCCAATGCAGGCGAAGCGAATCTCTTCGTTGGCGCTGGTGGGCGGTCTGGCATCCTCCGCTCGCGCGACCGGTGCCACGAAGTAGCCCGCGGCAACGGTCGATGATGCCGCGAGGAACGAGCGGCGGCTGGTGGGCGGGGTGCGACGGGAACGGGACATGCGGGCTACTCCAGGGAGGGCAGACGGCAGGCGAGAGAAAATCGGGGGAAGAAAAAAGAGGGGTGACTGACGGGGCTCGAACCCGCGACCCTCGGTACCACAAACCGATGCTCTAACCAACTGAGCTACAGTCACCACGACGAGTCGGGCCCCTACTATAGCAGACGCAAATCCGCCTGCTGGCCCGCCGCCACGACAGGCCATGGGCCGCAGCGCGGCGGTCGAAAAACGCCTATCGCCGCAGGCCGTGGTTTTCTAGGATTCCTCGCGCCGTATGGAACGTCTGGCAGTGGTTTGAGGATACGCCGGCATGTCCCTTCCAACGATCTCGACCCAACCGCTGCCTGCTGGACGCGGAGTGATCAATGATCTCGCGATCCTCGGCCGTCGGGTTCCTCTCTTTCCCGTTGACTTCGAGATGCGGCTAGCGGACGTCGCCGCGGCCCGCGCCGCAGCCGCCCGGCGAGTCGGGTGGACCGCCTGCTTCATGAAGGCCTACGCCATCGTCGCCGACGAGATGCCACTCCTGCGAACCTGGCTCGTTGGCAGGTTCACCCCGCGGTTCGCCACGTCGAGTTACAGCGTCGCGTCGCTGGCAGTAAATCGCACTGACGATGGCGTCGATCGACTGTTCGTTCTTCGGCTGCCCGCGCCCGACATCCGTCCGCTCGACAGACTCCAAGCCTTCATCGACCGCCACACGGTAGAGCCAATCGAAGAGGTCTTTCGCCGTCAGCTCGAGCTCGAGCGCGCCCCCGGCTGGCTTCGGCGAAGGATTCTCTGGTGGAACATGCACTCGGCCTCGCCAAAGCGAACTGCCCGGATCGGCACCTTCAGCCAGTCATCGCTTGCAGGTGCCGGAGTGGGCAATCATTTTCATCCGACGATCTGCACGACGAGCCTATGCCACGGACCGCTCGATGACCGCGGCCGGTGTCGTGTGACGATCATCGCCGACCACCGCGTTCTCGATGGCATCACCGTGGCCAAGGCGCTCCATCGGCTCGAAGAGGTGCTTGTGCGCAACATCGCGACCGAGCTCAGGAGTCTGACGACGGCTTGGGATGTACCTCCCGCAAGCGCCGCCTGATCTCAGCGAGCCGCTCGCCGAGATCCCGTTCGAGCCCACGGTCGGTCGGCTCGTAGTAGTTTTTTTCGACGCCGAGGTAGTCCTGTGCCGCAATGCCGTCGGGATGGTCGTGGGCATAGGCGTAGCCTTCGCCGTGCCCCAGCCGTTTCGCACCGGCGTAGTGCTTGTCCTGAAGATGCCTCGGCACCGGGATCACTGACTTCTCACGGACATCCGTGCGGGCCGCGGCGATCGCAGTCGTGCAGGCATTGCTCTTCGGAGCAAGCGCCAGATAGATCACCGCCTGGGCGAGCGTCAGCTGGCTTTCGGGAAGACCCACGAACTCGGTGGCCTGCATTGCCGCCACGGCCATGAGCAGGCTCCGCGGATCGGCGTTGCCGATATCCTCGCTTGCAAGAATCACGAGCCTTCTGGTCACGAACCGGACGTCCTCGCCCCCCTCGAGCATGCGGGCGAGCCAGTAGAGCCCCGCATCGGCGTCGCTGCCGCGAATGCTCTTGATGAGCGCGCTGGCGCAGTCGTAGTGAGTGTCCCCGCCATCGTAGGCCAGAGCCTTCCGCTGCACACTTTCACGGGCCAATGCAAGCGTGAACTCAAGCGGACGGACGGGACTCGAAAGCACGCCCACTTCGAGGGCCCCGAGCGCCCGGCGGGCATCGCCGTCGGAAGTCTCGACGAGAAACGCGCGGGCCTGGGGGGCGAGCACGATCGCCTCTCGACCGAAGCCATGGTCTCGGTCGGTGATCGCCCGGTCGAGAATCAAGCCAACGTCGCTCGTCGAGAGTGAGGCGAGCTCGAAAATCCGGCTACGGCTCACCAGCGCGCTGGTGAGCGCGAAGAACGGATTCTGCGTCGTCGCACCAATCAGAGCGATCACGCCGTTTTCGACGTCGGGCAGGAGCACATCTTGCTGGGCCTTGTTGAAGCGGTGGATCTCATCAATGAATAGGCACGTCTTCTCGCCGTCGTCCTCGAGCCGTCGTCTGGCGGTCTCGAGCATCTCCCGAACCTCCTTCACGCCGGAGGCCGTGGCCGAGATCTCGAGGAAACGCCGCCGCGTTTCGGTGGCGATAATCTCGGCAAGGGTCGTTTTGCCGACTCCCGGAGGCCCGTAGAGGATCACCGAGCCGAGCCGATCGGCCTCGATCAGCCGACGCAGCAGTTTTCCGGGGCCGACGATCGCTTCCTGGCCTACGTAGTCGTCGAGCCGCCGGGGACGCATACGGGCAGCGAGCGGCGCGGCCCGCGCGACGTTGGCGGCGCGGGTCGCGGCAAAGAGGTCAGGCATGAGAATGGCTCACGGTGACGCCTCGCGAACGGAAGCGTCCTTCATCGGTTGTGGTTTGAGCTCGCCCAGGGGAACAGCCTCCGATCGAACGATCTTTCCGTCGATATCGCGAATGGCGAGGGTGACTGCCGGCGTCGCGCCGGCTGTCGCAGACTCCCAGTCGATTTCGATCGTCCCGAAGTTGGCCCCATGAAACCGCTCGCCGACCCGGTGACGGTTGGGTTCGTCATCCTTGTCTACTCGTTTCGGCTGGTTGAGACTGCTCGCGGTGAGGTCATACAGCGGATACGCGAGGGCATCGTCCGCCGCAGGGATACGACTGATCTCGGCTGCGTGCCTGTCGCCACTGACCACGATAATGCCGTTGGCTTGGGATTCGCGGATCGTTCCGAGAAGCTTGGCACGTTCCGCTGGAAAATTCCCCCAGTGCTCCCAGCCATGCTCGGTGCTGGCCACCTGGATGCTCGAGAGAATGATCCGGATCTCCGCCGGCTTCTGGAGGACGGCAGCCAGCCAGTCCCATTGGGCGCCGCCGAGCAGCGTGGCCTTGGGGTCATCGGTCGGTCTGTACGGCCCCTTGCCTGGCACCTGCTCCGCATGGGGGATGACGTGAAGCGGTGAGCGACGGAATCGCGTGTCGAGGCAGATGAACTGCACGCGCCGGCCAGCCGGCCCGACGGTGAGCGTGCGATAGATACCGTCACGCTTCCGAACCGCCGCGGCAGGTGGGATACCGAAGAAGTCGAGGAATATCTCCTGCGATTCATGCCGCATCGGATACTCGGCGCCGCCGTCGTTGACACCGTAGTCGTGGTCGTCCCACACGGCCACGATCGGCACAGTGTTGCGGAGAGCGCCGAAGCCGCGGTCGGCGGCCAAGAGGTCGTACTTTCGACGCAGCACCGCCATGTCTTCGGTGTCGCCATAGATATTGTCGCCGAGCATGAGGAGCACATCGGGCTTGAATCTGCTCACCGAAGACCAAACCGGCATGGGCCGATCCTGTTTGGCACAGGAGCCCAGGGCGATCCGCGACACCAGGAGCCCGGGCTCCGGCTCACCCGCCTCGGCCGTAGCGATTGCCATGAAGGCAGCGACGATCCAACCCATGACTCCGCATCGCATTGGCGGTGCTCCCAGTGTGGTGGCAGTCAGCCTGTCCAGATGAATTCGATGGCCGCATCGATCTCGGGATGGAGGCTCTTATGCACCGGGCAGGTGCGTGCTGCATTCTCGAGCACGCCTCGTGCCTCGTGATCGGCAGAGAGAGGGATTGTGATCCGCGTCTTCAGCGATGCGATCCGCCGCGGCGGCGTGGTCGTCATCACCTTCTCCGTTTCGGCGGTCATCCCATCGAGGGCAACGGCGCGTCGGTCGGCCACGATCGCCATCGTCGTCATGATGCAGGTGCCGAGGGCTGTCGCGACAAGATCGGTTGGCGAAAAGCTCTCGCCCTTCCCGTGGTTATCGACCGGAGCATCCGTGACGAGTGTCGTCCCTGAAGGGCCGTGGGCAGCCTGGCACCGCAGGCCGCCTTGGTACGTGGAGGTGATTGTGACCATGAAGTTGATCCCGTGGTTGGGTACCGCATCGAAAGTCTACTCGCCGCCCTCAGGGTCCGGGCACGGCGCGACCGGGCTGGAGCGAGACATTTTCATGCGGAAGCCTACGATGGGGCAACCGCCAGGGACATTCGTGCATGGGATTCCGCTCGCTTCGCGACTGTGTCGAGACGCTTCGCAACGAAGGGGCATGCGTGGTCGTTGACCATCCGGCTGACCCGCATCTCGAAATCGCCGAGATCCAGCGAAGGCTCTTTCGTGCCGGCGGGCCTGCCGTGCTTTTTACGCGGCCGCGAGGCTCGGCCTTCCCGATCCTCGTCAACCTCTACGGCACGAAGGAGCGGATCGCCCGGATCTTCGCCGACTCCCTCGATCGCATGCGACGGCTCGTTGAGCTCAAGATCGACCCCACGGCGGCGCTCCGCCAGCCCGCACGGTATTGGCGAAGCCCTTATGATGCCCTGTCGATGCTGCCCCGCATGGTGTCTCGCGGGCCGGTGATGGCGCACTCGGCTCCCCTCTCGAGCCTGCCACAGGTCGTGGCGTGGCCCGGCGACGGTGGCCCCTTTATCACGCTGCCGGCCGTCTACACGGAAGACCCCGCGCGGCCCGGCTCAAAACAGTCAAACCTTGGCATGTACCGAGTGCAGCTTGCGGGGAACGACTACGAAACTGGTCGCGAGGTCGGGCTCCACTATCAGATTCACCGCGGTATCGGCCTTCACCACGCCGCCGCCCTTGCTCGAGGCGAGCCCTTGAAGGTGTCCGTTTTTGTTGGCGGCTCACCAGCGATGGCGGTCGCCGCGATGATGCCGCTCCCGGAAGGACTCTCGGAGATTCCGTTTGCTGGCGTGCTCGCCGGGCATCGTATCCCGCTGATTCGACGGAGCGGCAGGCCGGCGATCTACGCCGATGCCGACTTCGTCATCGAAGGCACGGTGCATCCAGGCGAGAACAAGCCCGAAGGGCCCTTCGGCGACCACATCGGATACTACGCAAGGCGGCATGAGTTCCCGGTCATGCGAGTGGATCATGTCTGGCACCGCGAAGGCGCCATCTGGCCGATCACTGTCGTGGGCCGTCCCCCGCAGGAAGACACGCTTTTTGGATGGCTTGTCCACGAGCTCACCGGCCCTGTGATCCCGACGGTGCTGCCGGGCGTCACGAGCGTGCATGCGGTAGACGCGTCGGGGGTGCACCCACTTCTGCTCGCCGTCGGCAGTGAGCGGTATATGCCGTGGAAGCGATCCGATCGGCCTGCGGAGCTTCTCACCCAGGCATCGGCCATCCTCGGCCAGGGCCAGCTGTCGCTCGCCAAATACCTCTTCATCGTCAACGGCGGCGATTGCCCCGGCCTCGACGCCCACGACATCCGGGCATTGCTCGGCTGCCTCCTCGCCCGAGTCGACTGGCGACGCGACTGCCACTTTCAGACCGAGACGACCATCGACACGCTCGACTACTCGGGCAGCGGTTTTAATGTGGGCTCAAAACTCGTGGTCGCCGCCCGAGGGCCGGCGGTGCGCGTCCTGCCCGCGGAGCTTCCGGCAGGCGTCGCCCTGCCCGACGGCTTCGCGAAGCCTCGTGTCTGCCTGCCGGGAGTCGTGGCCGTCGAGGGGCCGCGGGTGGAGCCGCAGCCCCGGCTCGATGCTCCGAGCGACGCGGCCATCTGGGAGCCGGCGGCTGGAGCGGCATGGTCGGCCGACGTGGAACGGTTCTGCGGCGCGATCGGCCCCGAGCATCCTCTCAGGGCCTTCCCGCTCATCGTGGTCGTCGACAACGCCGATTTTGCTGCTGCCTCGATCGCGAACTTCCTCTGGGTCACGTTCACGCGATCGAACCCAGCGGCCGACGTCCACGGTGTGGAGGCGGCAACGCATCACAAGCACTGGGGCTGCCGAGGGCCGCTGGTGATCGACGCCCGCTTGAAGCCCCACCATGCACCGCCGGTCGAAGAAGATCCAGCCGTCACGGCCGCCGTCGACGCGCTCTGCCGCAGCGGCGGCCCGCTCGCCGGCCTGGGGCTTTGAGCGTAGCCTTGGCGGCATGGCCCTTGATCCACCGCAGCGACCGCCGTGGTATCGCCGCCCTGCCGTGATCACAGCGGCGATTGCGGGCGGCATTGTCTTCTCTGTGCTCTACGGGCTCTTCGGCCCTGAAGCTGCCATCATCGTCGCGGAGGAGGCTACCTCCTCTACGCGGTCGGCGAGAACGGCATCGACGATCATGGGACTTCCCAATTCTGTCTTGTCAGAAACGGAGAATGGGAGCGCGAGCGGGAAGAGGCGAGAGGGAAGAGGAAGATTCCGCACTCGGGGACGACTACGTCATCCGGCTGCCGATGCCCTTGCCCTTGCCCACGATACTCGAGCAGATTCGCCGTGCGTCGGTCAGGCCGTGATGGCCGAGACGCGGATCTTCGTCGAGACGGCCCGGTGGCCGGTACGACGACGATAATTCTTCCGCCGCTTGAACTTCTGGACGTAAATCTTCTCGCCCTGCACGAGGCCAAGAACCTCGGCCTTCACCGTCGCGCCCTTCACCTTCGGCTTGCCGATCGTGAGCTGGCCCGACTTGCTGACAGCGAGCACGTCTTCAAAGACCACCTCACTGCCAGCTGGCAGATGGCGGAAATCGATCTCGAGCTCCTGCCCCTCCATCACGCGGTACTGACGGCCGCCGTCGACAATGACGGCATAGACATGGCCGGCACCGATCATGCTGGCAGAAGTGGATGAAGCAGTTGCGGCGGCGGCAGACATGGCAGATGAGAGAGGGGTTCGAGGTTGGAAACTGAGTCCGGTAAGGTAGCCCGGCGGCCGATTCAGGTCGAGTGCACCCTGATTTTTCGCCAGGGAAAGCCTGGATCGAGCCCCCGCCCGCCCCCTTCCCGTTTAGCCGACTTCCCAGCCGGCGCGGTAGCTCTTTCGCACGAGGGCGTCGGCTTCGGGGGAGTTGGTCACCTTGACGGCGGCGGCGTCCCATTCGATTCGCTTTCCCGCGCGGTAGGCCACGTTCCCAAGGAGCACCGCCTCGGAGAGGGGCCCTGAGTAGCCGAAGTGGCAGGTCGTTGGTGTGCCACCACGGCAAGCCTCGATCCACTCGGCGTAGTGGCCGATCGATTTTGGAATCGACTCGGGCGGCGGCGTGAATCCCGCGAACTTCTCCTGCGGAAAGAGACGGTAGGAGGTGTAGTCGGCAAAGAGCATTCCATCACTACCCACGAACATCACGCCACTGCCCGGCACCCGCTGGCCCTTGACCGACTTCGGCGTCATCGAGCCGTCGTACCACGTGAACTTTACTGCTGGCTTGTCGCCACGCGCAGGAAACTCGTATCGCACGACGAGCCCGAGCGGGCAAGTCTCAGGATGCACCGGCGGGCCTTCTGCTTCACATGCGATGGGAGAACCGAGATCGAGCGCCCAAAATGGAAGATCCATGTAGTGGCAGCCCATGTCGCCGAGTGTGCCATTGCCAAAATCCCACCACCGACGCCACTGGGCCGGATGGTAGCGGCCCGGCACATACGGCCGCACCGGCGCAGGCCCGAGCCAGAAATCCCAGTGCAGCGTCTTGGGCGGCTCCACGCCCCCCTCGGGCCGCTCGCCTCCGCCCCAGCCCTTGCCCACCCACACATGCACCTCGTCGATGGCACCGATGGCGCCCGAGCGAATGATCTCGACGACGCGACGGTAGTTGTCGCTGGCGTGGATCTGCGTGCCGAGCTGCGTGGCGATGCCCGCTTTTTTTGCCTCGTCGGTCAGCAGGCGGGCCTCGGCCACCGTGTGGGCGAGCGGCTTCTCGCAGTAGACATGCATCCCTTTACGGATCGCACGGATCGACGCGGGGGCGTGATGGTGGTCGGCCGTGCTCACGACAACCCCATCGACCTTACCCGCTTCCTTCTCGAGGAGCTCACGGTAGTCGTGGTAGATCCGCACGTCCGGAAATCGCGGCGGCTGCTGCTTGCCCGGGTCTCCCGTAGGCTTGGTGAGCCGGTCGAGATAGGTGTCGTCGATGTCACAGAGAGCCACGATCGTTTGGCCTGAGACCCCGCTCACCCCGCTGATGTTGTCGGCTGCGCGGTTGGCGACACCGATGCACGCGATCTGAAGCGTGTCATTCGCCGCCAGCGACGGACGCGGCGCAAGGCCGCTCCACACGCCCGCAGAAAGGCCTGCCGTCCCGAGTGAAAGGGACTTGATCGCCGTGCGCCGGCTCACGCGGTGGGAAGATGATGGGCGGGTCGCCATGACGAAACTCCGGGGCTTGCTTGCGGCCGTGCGATGGGCACCGCCCGAGTACCCGGATGGTATCCTCCGGGCTGCGTTCCACAAAGCATCGTCCATGCCCCGCATCACGCCTCACGTCAGGTTCACCATGCCTCTCGAACGCCTCGTCCCGCTCGTCCTCGTCATGGCCATCGGCGGCGCCGTCGGCCAGGCAGCGGCGCCGACGGCGAAGGCGCTCGTGGCCGCAGGCGCGAGCGTGAAGAAGGACTCGGCAGGAGCCATCGTCGAAGTTCGGTTCGCAGGCCCGGCTGTCGATGCCGCCGCGCTCGCCACGCTTGCCGAACTGCCCTCGCTCACAAGCGTTGTCCTCGCGGGCGCCGATGCCAACGATGCTGCCCTCGTTCACCTCGGGAAGATCACCACGCTCAAGAACCTCGATCTGCGGGACTGCCCCATCTCGAACGCTGGCCTTGCGCATCTTGTGAACCTCGAGAACCTGGCTGCCCTGCGTCTCTCCGGCAAATCCGGAAAGACCCTCGTGGACGACGACGGCATGGCGCACGTCGCCAAACTCAAATCCCTGCGGGCCCTCATGCTCGACTTCCTCTGGGTGAGTGAAGTGGGGCTCGAGGTGCTCGCCCCGCTTGAGAAGCTCGAAGACCTCACGCTCGCGCAAACCCTCGTGGGTGACGACGCCTTGCCCGTCATCGCCCGTTTTCCGAAGCTCAAGCGGCTCCGGCTCGCGAAGACGACCGTCACGGCCGCGGGCCTGGCGTCGCTCGAAAAGCTTCCTCGCCTCGTCGATCTCGATGTGAGCGAGTGTGTGTCGATCGACGATGCGGCGCTTGCACCCATTGGAACACTCATCTCGCTTGAACGGCTCAACCTCTGGCGAGTGCCGGTGGGCGACACGGGCGTGGCCCATCTGGCCCCTCTGATAAATCTCCGGTGGCTGAACCTCGACAACACGCAGCTCACCGACGCTGGTCTCGACGCCCTTGCCGGCATGAAGAAGCTCTCCTACCTCCATGTCGGCTCGACCGCCGTGAGTAATGCCGGGCTTGATCGGATCGCAACCCTCTCCGCCCTCCGCGAAGTGTTCCTCACACGAACATCGGTCGATGCCGAAGGCGCCCAAGCTCTGCGTTCACGACTGCCCGAAGCAAAAATCGTTGTCGAATACGGCAGCGAGTGAGCCACTCCCCAGGAGACTCTTGCGTCTGCTGCTCGGCCATGCGGGGCACCATCATCCCCGAGAGCACACTCGCAAAATCCGAAGGCTCGCGAGCATGTCACCGCCGGCGAACCTATGCGGCTTGCGTCGGAACCCCATGCATCAACCGTGCCGAACACGATTGCCATGGATGGCTTTGGCCACGGACAGCTAGTGCAGCTCGGTCAGCACCGGCCAGCCTGGGTATTGCCGCGGCTTGCCGTCCGGCCCCTTGTTCTGGAACCGCGGCCAGCACTCGAACGTGAGCGTGCCGGGCATCGCCTTTCCGGTGCCTGTCTTCGAAAACTCCCAGCGGGCGATGCCGTAGCCATCGCCCCGCTGCTTCTCGTCCTTGATGTCGCCCGGGTTTGCGTAGGCGATCATCGTGATCTTGTTGCCGAGGCCGTCTTCGTAGTCGCCTGTCCAGGGCAACGGACTGCCCGGCACCGGGTTGCCGCCTGCCTTCTCGTCGAGCGGATGCCACCAGCGGCCGTAGATCGTGTTGACGAGCGCCGGCGCCGTAAACGCCCAGGGACCGTCACGATAGGCGTCGATACCATGCTTCACGACGACGGCGAGGTGCTGGTCGCCGCAGAGGTGCGAGGCCTTGGCCGTGCCCATGATGCGCAAGGCTTCGTTCCTGCCGGACTGTGGCCAGCCGTTGCAGTCGAGATCGGCAAGCAGGCGGCTGTCGGGCGTGCCATGGAGATGCACCGCGCCGCAAAACGCCGTCTGCGAGAGAACCGACTTGGCCCGCACACCCTCCCAGTCGGTCGCCCATCGCGACAGCCAGTCGAGCTGCCGCCGCCCCAAGAGCTCGAGCCCCGGCAGATCGATCGCCTTGCGGTCGTACCCCGGATCAACGATATGGTCGGGCCGCGGGCCCATCTTCGGAATCGTGCCAAACGGTCCTGTCTTGAACTTCCGATCCTCAAGGATCGCGAAGTCGATGCCGCCGAGCACAAGCCGCGTGAAATAGACACCAATGCCCTGCTCCACGGGCGCCGGGTCCACCGGGTCAGGCAGGTGCCAGGTCTGCTGCCGCTGCACCATGTTCACGTACTCGGGCGGATAGAAGTAGCCGCCGTCGGCCCCGTCATGCCGTTTGGCCTTCTTGCCGTTGGAACCCCAGAGATTCGGATGGCCCACGTCATGGTCGTCCGGCAGCGTGACGGTGGGGCGATCCCGCATCACGTCGCGAAACTGCAACCCGAACTCGAGCCAGCCAACCGTGTGCTCGGTGTGGCGGTAGGTCTGGTCGCCGGCGAAAAAAAGAAGATCGGGATCGGCGGCACGCAGTCCATCGACAAGCTCCTGCCGCTCCCCCGGCGTCCGTGACGAGTTACACGAGAGCACGGCGACCGTGATCTGGTCGCTTGCTGATGGATCGGCCCGCACGAGCCCCTCGAACATGGCGGCCTCGCCATGCCGCACTCGATAGGACACGGCCTTGGATGCGTCCCAGTCGTCGACGCGGAAGTGAGCATCCCATCCCGGGTAGCGCACCTCAGATGTGGCCACTTCCTCCCAGGCCTCCCCACGCTTCAGTTCGAGCCGGGCCACCCGTGGCTCACCTCGCTTGAGCGGGTAAAGCTGGGTCGTGACCTTCAGCGTCGCGGCCCCTCCGGCGGCCTTCACGTCAACGGTATAGAGCGCGAAGGCCACGACATTGTCGCGGGGCACATCGAGCGGAAATGGTGGCGGCTCGGGCCGCTTCCCCTTCGGCCCGGGCTTGATCCTTATCCAGGGCTCGCTCCACCACTCGCCGACCACCCAGCGATCGAGCTCGGGATGGTCAGCGCCGAAAGGCGTCGGCGAAAAATCGTCGGCCGCAGCGATGCCCGCGAGCATGCATGCCGCGAGCGCGGCATGCATGACGCAAGCACAGAGCGACCACGCTCCGGATACGGTCCAGCCCGTGCGGCTGCCGGTCACGGGAATCGTACACTCCGGTCGCTCGAGTCCCAGGCTTCGAAGGCGAGGTGTTCCGGCTGCACGTCTTCTTTGCCGTCGACGTGGAGCTGGATGTGCGTCTCGTCTTCAAACTGGGTGATCTCGCGGCGCTTGCGGTTGTTGAGCCAGGTCGCCACGTCGTCATGCACCGTGATGTTGAGCCGCGCCACATCTTCCCGCATGCCGGAAAGCTGGAGCGTCCGCATCACCTCGATCGCCATACTCTCGGCCGTCTTCACCGTGCCGGTGCCATGACACGTCGGGCAGTCACGAAAGATGCTCTTTCGAAGTGATGGCCTGATCCGCTGACGCGTCATCTCAACAAGGCCAAAGGGGCTCGTGCGAAGGATCTTCGTTCGCGCCCGGTCCCGTTTCATGGCCTCGTGGAGCGACTTCTCAACGCTGCGGCGATACTTCTCCTTCCGCATGTCGATGAAGTCGTTGACGATCACACCGCCGAGGTCCCGCAGCCTGAGCTGGCGAGCGATCTCTTTGGCCGCGATGAGGTTCATCTGGTAAGCATTTTCTTCCGCGCTCTTCTCGGTGCGGAACGACCCTGAGTTGACGTCGATCGCCACGAGTGCTTCGGTCTGATCGATGACGATCGATCCGCCTCCCTTGAGCGGCACCTTCCGCTGGTGGATGCGGCCGATCTCTTCTTCCAGGCCGTAGCGGTGGAAGAGAGGCTCCTTGCCTTCATAGAGCTGGAGCCGCTCGACGTACTTCGGCATCACCATCTCGAGGAATTCACGAGCCCGCTCGTACGCAGCCGGCTCGTCGATCAGGATCCGCCCCACGTCCTCCGTGAACATGTCACGGATCGTGCGGATGATCATGTCGCTTTCCTGGTAGATATCGATCGGCGCCGAATACTTCCGCATCCGTCGCACGATGCTCTTCCAGAGCCGCAGGAGATAGGCCATGTCGCGAGCCATCTCGCTCTTGGTCCGCTCGGTGCCAGCCGTTCGCACGACGAAGCCCACGCCCTTGGGGGGCCTCAGGTCGAGCATGATGTCGCGGAGCACGCGACGATCCCGCTCGTCGTCGATTTTCTTGGAGATGCCGACCCGGCCGAGCGGCGGCATGAGCACGAGATAGCGGCCCGGAATTGAAATGTAGGTCGAAAGCGTTGGCCCCTTCGTGCCAAAACCTTCCTTGATGACCTGCACCAAGACCTCGTCGCCGCGCTTGAGAATGTCCTGGATCGGTGGCTTCACCCGCGGACGATCGCCAATCCGCGGCTTGCGGCGGGTGGCCGTGCGGCCGCTCCCATCGCCTTCGCTCTCCGTCGCCTTCACGGGCTCGGCATCGAAGGCCTTGTCGGGATCGAGCCCCCCCTGGCGGTAGTACTGCGGCTCCACGTCGCTGATGTGGAGAAAGCCATTGCGGCCCACGCCAAAGTCAACGAATGCCGCCTGGATCGACGGCTCGATGTTGACGATCCGGCCCTTGTAGATGTTGCCGACGTAGTTGTCCTGGCTCGTCCGCTCGACATAGAGCTCCTCGAGCACACCGTCCTCGATGATCGCAATCCGGCACTCCTCCGGCTGCGACACGTTGATCAGCATTTCTTGCTTCATGACTCTTCCATCGTCCTTTCGTTCGTTTCCGCCCACAGGCGGTGTGGCTGTCAGGCCACTGTCTCGGCGAGCAGGCGGCGGAGCTGGTCACGCAGGAAAGTCTTCACTTCCCGCGCGGCGTCCATCGCCATCGCCTTCTCGGCGATCAGGCGGCAATCGGCGGCCGAAACGCTTCGGCACGCCTGCTTGATCTCCGGAATGGCGCTGGGCGGCACGCTGAGCTGCCGCAGGCCCATTCCCAGGAGAAGCTGCGTGTACATCACGCTGCCGCTCATCTGACCACACACACTGGCCGGTACGCCGGCCTCGGCCGCCACGTCCAGCGAGCGGCGCAACAGCCGCATCACCGCAGGATCGCAGGCGTTGTACAGATCCGCAACTTCCTTGTTGCCCCGGTCGACCGCCAGCGTGTACTGGATTAGGTCGTTGGTGCCGACCGAGACGAAATCGACTTCCTTGATAAACGCGTCGAGCATCACCGCAGCCGCTGGTGTCTCCACCATCATGCCCACGGGCATGTTCCGGTTGAACGCGATGCCATGCTCGGCGAGATCTTCCATCACATCGGCAAGCACCATGCGCGCCTGCCTGAGTTCGACGATCGTGGAGATGAGCGGGAACATCACCCGCACATCCCCCAGGGCACTGGCCCGCAGAATGGCCCGCAACTGGGTGCGGAACATCGGGAGCTGCCGCAGCGAGAGGCGGATGCTCCGTAGACCGAGGCACGGGTTTCGCTCTTCTTCGGGGGTCCGCTCGGTGAGCATCTTGTCGGCGCCAAGATCAAGCGTGCGGATCACGACCGGCTTGCCGGTCATCGCCTTCACCACAGAGGCGTAGGCCTCGTAGTGATCTTCCTCGTTCGGCTCCCGGCGGCTCGTGAGATAGAGAAACTCGGTGCGGTAGAGGCCGATCCCGTCGCAGCCTCGGTCGATGCACTGCTCGACCTCGCTCGGAAACTCGATGTTCCCCAGGATCTGGATTCGGTCGCCGTCGGTCGTCTCGGCAGGGAGATCGCGGAGACGGCTCAGCCGGGCCGCCACGGTCTTGGCCGCCTCCTCCTCGAGGCGATAGCGGGCGATCGTCTCCTCGTCGGGCTGGAGGATCACCACCCCCTGGTTGCCGTCGAGGATGACCGGCTCGCCCCCGGAGACGTCGGCCAAGAACGGGCCGATGCCGACGACGGCCGGGATTTCGAGCCCTTCCGCCACGATCGCCGTGTGACTGCCCGGGCCACCGAGCTCGGTGGCAAACCCCTTCACAAAACGGCGGTCGAGATTGGCCGTCTCACTTGGGGTGAGGTTGTGGGCCAGCACGATGACCGGCTGCGAGATGGCCGCGAGCGTCTCTCGCCGCTGCCCGAGCAGGTTTCGCAGGAGGCTCTTCTCGATGTCGTAGATGTCGTGGGCACGCTGCGCGATGTGGTTATTAAGGCTCTGAAACACCTTCGCGTAGCGGCGAAGCGTCCGGCTCACGGCATACTCCGGCCACCAGTTGCGGTCCCGCACGGCGGCCGTCAGCTCCTGCTGGAGCCGCGGGTCGTGAAGCATCGCCAGGTGGGCATCGAAAATCCCTGCGTACTGCTGCCCAAGCTCTTCGTGGATTCGGTCGCGGTTCTGCTCCATCTCTCGCGAGGTGTCAGCAATCGCGTGCGACAGCCGAGCGAGCTCGGTATCGACGGCGCTCCGCTCCACAAATCGGCGCGGGATCCGGAAGCCCTCGGCATCAAGCACGAGCGCCTCACCGATCGTGACGCCGGGAGAGACTGCGATTCCCTGGAGTTTCAGCATGGCGGACGGGCGCGGCCGCCGGCAGCAATCAGGAGTCCTGGCTGCCCGCGTGTTCGTTGAAGTTGCGGTCGAAAAGGCTACCGATCGCTTCGAGGGCCTCCCGGGCATCCGGCCCGGTCGCCTCCACCACCAGCCGTGTGCCCGCTTCAGCAGCGAGCGTGAGAACGTCCAAGATGCTCTTGCCATCGGCCCGCTGCGATTCCGCAACGAGTTCGATCCGTGACTGCCAGCGACGGGCCTCCCGCGCGAGCCGCTCAGCCGGCCTCGCATGGAGCCCTTCACTGATGGCAACGACCACCTCGCGGGAGAATGTCTCCTCCTGCGAGCAGGCCGTGTCGGCGTCGTGCAGCGATTCTCGACTCTCGGCCGTCATATCAGGACACCATCCCATGGGCATCGGCTTCCTCGAGCAGTTGCTGGATTGCAACCGGCTCTTTGGCCGCCTTGAGCAGCTTGCAGAACGTGTCATCTCGAAGCTGTCGCGAAATACTCTCGAGCGCCCGAAGATGGTCACCGGGACGATCGGGAGGCGAAACGAGGAGGAAGAAGAGCTGCACTGGCTCGCCGTCGAGGCTCTCGAAGTCGATGCCGTCGGGGCTCACCGCCACGGTCCCCACGAGCCGGGTCACGCCCGGGTGCTTCGTATGAGGCACGGCGACGCCACGGCCGATGCCTGTGCTGCCGAGGTCCTCTCGCTTGAGGATGGCCTTGATGATGCTCTCCTCGTCAGCCGCAGCGACCTTGCCGGCATCGACGAGCGCCCGCGCCATCTCGCGAATCACACCTTCCTTCGAGTCGGCATCAACATGCGATCGGATGGAGTCAGTGGCAACAAAATCAGAAAACTTCATGCTGGGATGAGGCCTCAAGAGGTTTGGCAGGGCAGGCTAGTCGACCCGTCGGCTCGACTGAACGTGCTTGTGGTCGCGGACCTTCTCTTTGTGCTTCCGAAGTTGCTGCTCGAGCTTTTGGACGGCGCCATCGACGCTCCGCCATAACTGGGCGGCGGATTCGTGGCTGACCATATCGTGATAGTGCTCGGCAGACGCTACGATTTCCACCGCCGGCAGGTCTGGATTGGCCATGTCCACGGTCACATTGAGCGCCGTGAGGCGGTCGAAGTACCGCTTGAGTCGAGACACCTTCGAGGTGATCTTCGACTGGGCAGCCGGGCTCAAATGCCCATGCCGCGTTGCGACTTTGATCTGCACCGGGAAACCCCCTGCAGGTACGGAAAATCCGCCAGCACTCGTGTGCCAGACAAGCTTTGGAGCATATCATCGACCCAGACAGCCCGGCAATCGACACCCCGCAATCCTCGCGTGCGACGCGACGTCAGGGCTCTTCCCCATCGCCGGCCACCGGGGCCACGAGCCCCGCGGCGAGTCGCTCCCGCCACCAGGCGAGCCCCTTGTCGTTCAGCCGCGGCGACCGGTCGGGGCGATAGTCGCGGGTGGCCTCCGCCGGGTCGGGCAGGAGGCCGATGAGGTTCAGAAGCGCGTACCGGCGAATGACGAGAGAGGAGTCTTCGAGCGACGCGACAAGCCCTTCGGCGCCGCCGCCGGCGAGCTCGGCGGCGGAAAGTCCACGGGCCATTAAGAAGAGCTCGGCCCCGCGGCCAGCAGGCCCGTGAGCCTCGAATGCCTGACGAAGTGCCGCCGCCGCGTTGGCGCCGCGGGCGAGCGCCAGTGGCACCATCGACGCCTCGAGCGCGGTCCACTCCCCCTCGCGGAGGCGGCGTACCTGTGACTCCTCGCAGAGCGCCTCGACGAGCGTGCCATACGAACCGAGAAGCGCGAGCGTCGCCGCAGCCGTCATGCGATCCTCAATCCGTTTCCCTGAAACCATGATCCCGAGGGCCTCTTCGGCGGGCACTTCGGCTGCAAGGGCCTTGGCAAGTGCCGTGGCAGCCATGCGATCGATCGGCTTTGTTGGCCCGGTCAGTCGCATCCATGCGGGCTCAGCAGACGGTGGCAGGATGCGCACGGCGCCCGGCGCCGACGAGTCCCAGACAAGCCCACCCCGCGGCGGCAGCGGCTGCTCGATCGGCATGCCCGCGCGCGGCACGCCCGGAGGACCGCCATCGCTTTCGGTCTGACGCCAGCGCCCGCCCCCGACCGAGAAGAGCGCAGCCCGGCGCCCCGGCGGAACGATCGCCGGATCGCTCCCTTTGTCGCGCGTGAGATTCACGTCGATGCCAACAGGCTGCCGCGGACCGAGCGTGAAGCTGCCCGACAATCCGCCCGCGGTGATGCCCACTCGCGCGTCCGCCGCCTCCGTCCACACCACAGCCCGACCGAAGACGATCTCGAGCCGCGAGGCACCGTCCCGGTCGACGGTCATCGCACACCGCGTCTCCGGCATGAGGCGAATCAACACGTCACCCCGCACGACCTGCGGGTAGACATAAACAGGGACGATGAGATCCTCGACATCGGCGAGCGTTGCGCCGGCAGAAACGGTCCGCCAGCCGGGATTGTCGCCGTTGATCACCCGCCGGAGGACCGGTCCGCCAGCCGCCACCACAAGGGGCATCGCGGCCGGCTGCTGGCCCGCAACCTCGCTCGGAGCAGGGTGGGGCTCAGGCTGAAGCTCTGCGTTCGGCGGCTCATCCACTTCCATCACAGGCAGCGGGATCGTGAGGCCGTCGGCAGGTGCTTGGAAATCTGGGGCCGCCTCCTTTGACGGCTCAATCGGTGGCTCCGCGACGGTGGCATCGGAAACCGGTAGCTCAGGCGGTTTCGTCGGGAGCGCAGCGGGAGGGGCATCGTCGGCGGATGCTCTGGCAGTGTGCTCCGGCATGTCAGGGACAGAGGCCACCGCTGCATTGGCCTCCGGCGCAGTCCGTTCTTTCTCGTCGTCGCGTGCCTGACGGTTGGCCACGGCGACCTGCCGTTCGCGGTCCGCGGGCCGCCACACCTGACGGACGAGCAACGCACCGAGCAAGGCCACCAGGGCGATCGCCGCAGCGATCGAGAACCACGCCCCGAGGGATGATCGGGCACGTCGCGCCGCAACGGCCTTGGTGGCAGCAGCGCTCCTCGCATCGCGCATGAGTGTCCCGAGGGCTGCCGCATCGTTCTCGCGCGACCCGATGGGTTCAGCGTCCGTTTCACGTTTGACCACATCCATGAGCCGGGATCGCATCGCCAGACCGAGATCTCGCGCGATGCCAGGATCACGGGCCAGCTCGGCGAGAACCGCATGGCAGTCGGCGACATCTGCAAGGTGGATGTCGGACTCGAGGCAGATTCGCTCGAACGCCTCGAGTTGCTCGACGGGCAGAGCGTTATCCAGAAACGCCGCCGCCGTATTGGCGTCGCTGGCGGGGCCATCGTTCTCTGGTGCTGGCAGGCCGGGCCTGGCGACGACGTCCGCAATTCTGGCGACGAGCATCGGGGCGACCGGGCTTGCCGCCACCTTCCCGCTCAAGTCGTTGCGATCCGACTCGGGCAAGAGATCATCGATCCAGGCAAGCAGAGTCCGGAGCGTCAATCGCATGGCTGGGGAGAGCTCCATGAGAGGAAGGGGCGAAAAAAGTGCCGTCCGCGCGAAACGACTACCCTTATGAGTGGGTTCGCTGGCGAGAATGCGTAGAACTCGTCGATTTTTTCCAAAAACCGGGTTACACCGACCCCGGCAACGGCCGCCCGCGTAAAGATGGAAAGCGGGCGCCCTCTGGCAGTGGGCGACTCTGCAAACAAGGCTAAAATCTGGGGCTTGGCGGCCAACCACCCCAAGGGTTCTTCCACGCTGCCCGGAGCGGCACCCATGTCCACGATCGCATACAACCCCACGGAGCCAAACGTCGTACCACGGCAGATTCTGCTGCGGCGGGCGGCGGGCTACCTCGAGCTCGGTGAGCTCCTCGTAGACGCCGACGCTGGCCCACCGCCGTCGGCCAGGCGGCTCCTGGAGCGGGCATTGGCGGAGCTCAAGCCCCTGCCGCCCGAAGTCCGTGACGGTGCGTTCGCGAGCGTGATCGAAGGCGAGGCCATGCGGGCGCTCGGCGATTGGGAGGCGGCGATTGGGCCGCTTACTCGAGCCGTGACGGTCGAGCCTCCACGCGTCGAGGCCTGGCTCGGCCTGGGCTGGTGCTATAAGCGGCTGGGCCGATTGCCGGACGCGATCGTGGCTCTTGAATCGGGGCTGGATGCATCCCCACAGCAGCCGATCCTTCTCTATAACCTTGCCTGCTATCATTCGCTTGCCGGCCACGTCGCGTCAGCGATCGACCACCTCACCCGGGCGATCGCGCTGGACGACCGGTTCCGCGACCTCACAGGTTCGGAGCAGGATTTTGACCCGATCCGCTCCGATCCGCGGTTCGTCGCAGCGACGCACGTCATGGCGTAAGAGATATCGAGAGGCCGTGTCTGTACCGCGATGGTCGGGCACCAGAAAAGGAGTCGGGAGCGGATGAGCAACGGGCCGCTCCAGGAAATCGTTGCCGTCCTGGGCTCACCGGCTGCAGGCAATCCAGCCCAGTATCTCTTTGAGCGGGCCTTCGAGGCCGCTGGCCTCGACTGGCGAATCATCACGTGCGACGTCGCACCCGATCGGCTCTCGGCGGCCCTCGCCGGCGCCGAGGCCATGGGGTTTCGTGGCTGCCTCGTCGGGGGACCGCTCCGTCGACTCGCGCTTTCGCTTGTCGCGACGACGAGTCCGGCGGCCCGCTTTGCCGGCGGCGTAGGGCTTGTGGAATGCACCGCCGACGGCCTCGCCGGTCACGTGACCGACGGCCGCGGCGTGGTCGAGGCGCTCCGGGCCCACATTGATCCCGCAGGCCGGCATGCGCTCGTGGTGGGTGCGGGTATGACGGGCCGGGCCATAGCGCTCGAGCTCGTGCTCGCGGGTGCGGCGGCCGTCAGCGTGACCGATCCTCATGACGACCGTGGGCAGAAGCTCGCCGACGATCTTGCCGCCCTCGAGACAGTCCCCTCGGCGTGGCTTCCCTGGGCATCGACGATCTCCGTGCCGGCGCATGTCGCGATCATCGTGACCGCCACATCGGCGACGCCCTCGTTCGATGGGCTCAGGCCCGACATCGTCTTCGCAGACGTGGCACCAGCAGCTGCGCCGCCGGCTCCAGCGACGGCCGCCGGATGCTGCATCGTCGATGGACTGGAGATCCGAGCCATGCAGGCGGCGATCGAGTTTCAGACCTTCACGGGCTGCGAAGCCGACGTCGAGCTCCTTCGGGAATCGCTCGACGAGTATCTGTCTTAACGCGGCGCGAGCCATCCATGGCTTCGCTTGCCGGGCCTCCGCCCGGAAGTCAGCTTGTCGAGTATTCCTTGAGGAAGCCGCGGAACTGGACGAGGTGGCCTTCTTCGTCGGCCAGGAGGCGGATGCAGAGATCCTGCGTCACGTAGTCCTCGCCGTCCACCGCCTTGATGACCTTCTTGTAGTGGGCACAGGCGGTCTCTTCGGCGGCGATCACGCTCCTGATCACGCCCACCACGTCGGTGGTGTCGGTGACGGGTTGAATTTGCGCGCCAAGCACGAGAGCCTTCGAGCCGGGGACGTGGCCGCCGAGCTGCTTGATTCGGTTGGCGAGCTGCTGGGCATGGCCAATCTCACCGGTCACGTCGGCCGCGAGCGACTTCTTGATCTCCTCGGCACGCACACCGTCGAGGTTCGTGCTATTGGCGAGGTAGTTCATGACGGTCTCGAGCTCCATGCTGTAGCTCTGGAGGAGGAGGTCGATGACTTCTTCGGTGCTGGCGGCCATAAGGGCTCCTGGAACGGGGGGGAAATGGACGGTGAAACGACCGGCTGGCGATCGTCCTGAGCCCGTATCCTACGGGGCTGCAGCAGGAGCGACCAGTGGATCGCTCGAAGACTCGCTTCCCACGGGATCGAGTCGCTCGATGCGCCGCAGGAGCGCCCTGGCCGCTTGCCGCACGTCACCGACTGCGTCTTCGCGGAGGGCCACCACCGCATCGGTGACCGCAGCGGGCGGCGGTTCGCCGGTATTGTCGACGAGCAGGCCCACTCCCTTGAGCGCGTTCACCACGACCATGACCCGCCGATAGCGCTCCGAATGAGTCTCGTCCTTCCCGTCCTCCACCGACACGTCGGGCAGGCCGAGCATTTCGGCAAGCGTTCCATAGGCTGTTGAATCCCCAAGACGCGCCAGACCAAGGGCGGCGTTGTAGCGAACGTTGTCATCGCCATCCTCACAGAGCACGGTGAGCCGACTTCGAGCCTGTTCGCCTCCAACCACGCCGAGCGAGAAGGCGGCCCTCGTTCGGAGGTACTTATCCTCGGATCGTGTCGCGGCGATGACCGCAGCGGTTACGGCAGCCGGATCGGTAAACGAGCGACCCGCCGTGGCAAGGTTGGTAGCGAGCACCGCGAGCGCCTCGACGGCGGCCTGGGCGATCTCGACATCCGCGGTTTCTCCCGCGTGGGTCATGAGCGGGCCAGCCGCCTCGGGGACCGTGAACTCGCCGAGGGCGCGGCAGAGGTAGACGCAGAGTGCCCTCGATTGCTCCGCCGCGTAGCCGCTGCCCACCGGCCGGCCGCTCTTCACTTCATCATCGAGGATCGAGGCCAACTCCGCGGCGAGGACCGTGTCGGCCTTGAGCTTCGCACCACCCGAGCCGCGAAGGTCATTGGCGAGGTTTAACGCCGCCTGCCAACGGCCTTCGGTATTGCGTCGCAGCGTCCTCACGGAGGCCTGCGGATCATTCCCGAGCTGGGCCAGCCAGTAGAACGAGATCCATACAGACACGATGATGCCGACAATGAGCGCCGGCACCAGAAAGAGTTGCACGAGAAAGCTGGCGCTGGGAGGCTCGACCGGCGGCAGAGTGTCATCGGGAGAGTAGCCGCGGAGGGTTGGATCGGCCATCGAGGGCACCGGGGCGTGACGAAGCGGCGTGGGTAGCACCGGGCGAAGGAGCCCTGCTGCACAATCCTGCAGTCTAGGAGTCAGCGTTCGTGCGTCAATTCGCCGAGACCGTGACCGGAGCCATTGCAGACTCCTGGCTCGGTGCGTGTGCCTGGCTCGCCGCCGACGGCGGCCGGGTCGAAGAACAGCTAGCCCTCGACGAGGCGCTCCTCGACGAGGCTCATGAGGGAAGGCTCACCGCCCCCGTGACGCGCACGTGGATGGCGGAAGCTCCGACGGTGGTGGTCGGCTCGTCCAGTCGCATTGACGACGAAGTGGACCGGGCAGTCTGCGCGAAGCTGGGGATCAGGGTCATTCGACGACCGAGTGGCGGTCTCACGGTCGTGCTCGGGCCAGGCTGTGTGATGTGGACGGTTGTCGCGCCCCTGGCTGGGTCTTCGCCGGCGATTGAGCGGATCCACGCGGCGATGCTCGAGCCCCTCTGCGCGGCGCTGCAGGGAGTGGGACGGCCAGTGGTTCGGCGGGGATCGAGCGATTTGGCAATTGCGACCGCCGACGGGGATCGCAAGGTGTCGGGCAACGCCCTGCGATTGCGACGGGGTGGCGTCCTCTATCACGGAACGCTTTTGGATTCGTTCGACCTCACCCTCGTAGGCCGCATCCTGCGGCATCCTCCTCGTGAGCCAGAGTATCGGTGCGGCCGCGGTCACGGAGCGTTTCTCGCAAACCTGGGCCTCGGCCGTGAGGCTATCGACGCGACCGTGCGGCGAGCGTTTCGAGCGGATGCTGTCGCGACAACGTGGCCGGCCGAGCGGGTGGAGGCGCTCGTTCGAGAGCGGTACGACTGCCCCGAGTGGACCGAACGGCTTGTCTAAATGCTCTGTTTTTCACTCCATGCGTGCCGCCTACGAAGAGTTGGCAGTCTGGGGCGACTCCGCAGCCGTTGTGGGTTGGAGAGGCCGCGGACTCGGAGATGATCGCCGGACAGGCGGCGGGTCGATGCTCTTCACCGAGTCACGGGATCGGAAACTGATCACGGGACAATGGGGCGGCAAGTCAGCCTTTCGTCACCAGCCTTTGCTCGGTAGGTTCCCGGCCCGATCGACAGGACGTCGATTCCGAATCCCGCAACAGGAGGTTGCAATCCATGCGTCTGCACATGAACGCCGCGGATGTCCGCGAGCTGGTCTCGAGCCACTTTCTCAAGCTGGGTGCCCCCGTCGACGACATCGACGACGTGCAGGAAAACATCCGGATTGATCGTGGCCGATGTGTAGCGCGGTGCTATCGCGTGACTGAGATGTTCGCGATGTGGATGATCGACGTGGGCGTGCTTCAGTTTTACGACGCCGACGGCGAGATGCTGCATACAGTGAACCTCTTCACCGAGCTCCTGCCGCTGCGGGTCGCAGCCTGACGTCGCGTTGGGCCGGTCGATCGCGAAATATGGGTGAGAGGGCGGTCCAGGGGATCGTCCGCGCCGGCCGCGCCAAGGCCGAGTCGATGGGGAGTGGACACGTCATGCCGCCGAGCATCGAGCCATCGCCGCGGCTCTCGATCGTGATACCAGCCGCCGATGTGGCGGCGCTCGAAGACACGCTCGTGAGCGTCCTCGAGAACCGCCCTGCCGACTGCGAGATCGTGGTGGCCCTTTCTGTGCCCTACGACGATCCTTGGAACATCTCCGATGAAGTCCGGTTCGTGCAGGCGCCGGGAGGCACGGGCCTCGTTGGCCGCGTGAACGTGGGCGTGGCCTCGAGCAGCGGTGAGATCATTCACGTGCTTTCGGCAGGCTGCCGCGCGACCGAGGGATGGGCCAACGCGGCCCTCGCCCTGTTTGACGACCCATCGGTGGCCGCCGTTGTGCCGGTCGGTGTGCATGCCGAGGACCGAGGCCGCGTGGTGTCGGCGGGCATCCGTCGCACGGCCGGTGGTCGCGGCATCGTCAATGCGCCCCCGCGGAATCGCGACCGCATCGAGTCGTTCACGGCAGGGACCGTGCCCACACCATCGGCGCCAGCGCTCGAAGCGGGCTTTTGGCGGGCCGACGTGCTGACCCGCGGCGGTTTCACGGTGGCATGTGGCGACGAGTTGGCCGCGGCCGATATGGCGGCAGCGCTCACCTGCTCAGGCGCGAGGGTGCTGCTCGAGCCATCATGCCGCGTCGTCTGGGGACCTGCTGCCAAGCGGTGCCCATCATTCCTTGCGGGCATGCATGCCGAGCGACTCTTCTGGCGGTCGCTGGCGGCGCATTCCACGCTCGCAGCACTGGCTGCTCACGCGGCTGAGATCGCGCGCCACGCGATTGTCTCGGCGCCGTTGAGCACGTTGCCCATGCTCCTCGGGCGGCTGATGGCCGCGGTGCAGTTCGGATCGAGTCTGCTCCGAGCCAAGGAGCTCCGCGAGCTTCGCGCCGAGGCTGCGCGAAGCCACACGCAGCCGCGGACGCTTCGCATCGACGCGGGTCATGCTCTGCCCTCGCGGCCGCGGCGTGCTGGCGATGCGTCGCAGGCCCCTGGGACAGACTCGACCCTCCGTCGGTCTGCCTGAGCCCAGCTTCGGCATCCCGCTGTGGGCCGGCTGCGTCTCCTGTTCCAGCCTTCGCGCGGCTGATACACTGCCGAAATTCCCGACCGTCCAGCGGCAGTGCTGCGAAGCGTCGGTCAGCGAGATGCCCTCGTAGCTCAATTGGATAGAGCGTCAGCCTCCGAAGCTGAAGGTTGCTGGTTCGAGCCCAGCCGGGGGTACTGAGGCGTTTCACTTGGCTCGGCCAATGAGCATGTGCGGCGACGGAGGATAGTCGCATGCGTCGATCGCGATTCATCATTTTCGCTACCCTCGTAGCCCTCGCCGTCGCAGCGTTCGGTGAGTTCGGCGGCGGCGCCGACGCAGAGATCTCCCGCGAGGCGCGAGAGATGTTTGCCCGCCTCGATGCCGACCGTAGCGGCAGCCTTACGATGGCGGAGGCCAAGCCGGATCAGCGAAAGATGGTCGAGCAAATTTTTGCGATGGCGGGCAAGCCCCCCAACGGGTCGGTCTCGCCCGAGGAGTTCGGCGTCGTGTTCGAGCAGCACCGGGCCGGCCGACCGGGTGGACCACCGCCCGCGCCACCGACCGATCTCGTGCCGCTGCCAGAGCTCGGTCGCGGAGAGTACCGCGGCATTCGGGGTGGCCTCTACCCCGACGGCGCGAACGAGCGACCGAAGGCCCACGAAGCCGTCGGGCTCGAACGCGCCGGCCGTGTCCAACCGCTCGATGGGAACGGCCGGCCCAGCGACACTGGCACGATCGTGCTCCTGTCACTCGGCATGAGCAACACGTCGCAGCTCTCCGAGGGCTTTGCCGCGGCGCTACGGCAACGCCGCGACCTCAATCCGCGGATGCAGTTCGTGAACGGTGCCCAAGGGGGCATGACGGCGAGCGTCATTCAGCACGAGAACGACGGCCGCGGCGCGGACTTCTGGCGAATCGTGGACAAACGGCTCCGAGCCCTGGGGCTGTCGCGAGGGCAGGTGCAGGCGGTCTGGATGAAGCAGGCCGATGCCGCCCCGCAGGAGGACTTCCCCGATTACGCCCGCCGACTGGAGCGTGAGCAGTTGCGGATCCTCGAGATCGTTCACGAACGCTTTCCCAACTGTGGCCTCGCGTACCTGTCGAGCCGCACGTATGGCGGCTATGCCACGACGTCGCTCAACCCGGAGCCCTACGCCTACGAATCCGCGTTCGCCGTAAAACGGCTCGTCGAGCGTCAGATCGCCGGCGATCCGGCGCTCAACTACGATCCCGCCAAAGGGGCGGTCCGCGTGCCGTGGATCAGTTGGGGCCCCTATCTCTGGGCCAACGGCGCCAAGGCACGGGGCGACGGCTTTTTCTCGGTGCGTGATGACTTCCGCGAGGACGATGGCACCCACCACTCGCCGCAGGGTGCCACGAAGGTTGGCAAGTTCGTCTTCGATTTCTTCACGACCGACACGACGACCCGCTCCTGGTTCCTCGCCCCCTGACAAGCCGAATCGCGAGGAGCCCCACGGCGGCCGACGCCAGAAGCACCATCGCTCCCGGCTCCGGCACAGCGTGGAACTGGAGCAGCATCACGCTCTGGTTCAGCATGGAAAACGGGGTCTGCGATGACGAAACCGCGAGTGACGTCGTCGTGAAACTCTCGGCGTTCGGCGTGGCTCCCGTGAGCAGTTGGCCGCTCTCGAGGGCGAACCCGTCAGTGCCCACGAGATCGACGAGTTGTGAGCCGCCCGCAGCGGCATCGATGTTCACGAGCATCATGGTGAGCGACTGTCCGTCGTCCGACAGGAACGCCGACGCGCTGATCGAGTAGGCGTTCAGTCCGTTGGCCGTTCCGGGAGAGACGGTATCGAGCGCGAGCGCGGTGTCCATAAAAACGTCATCGAGCGCGTCTGCCATGCCGACGACCGGAAGAAAGGTGTAGATCGGATTGCCCGTCGCGTCATACCCGTCGAGCCGCATGGGGTGCCACACGGCGGCGCCGTTGCCCTAGATGAAGGAGTGGGCGCGTTCCACCTCGGGTTTTTGGGTCAGCATCCCCAGGTAGTCTGCCGTCGTGACCGCGGCCTGCCATTGCATGGCGAAGTTCGCGTCGGTGTTCCCGCCAGCTCCCGACGTGATCGAATTGCCGTGCTCGCCGACAATGACGTGAAGCTGATTCGTGTGGGAGGCGTTGAACGTATCGACCTGATCGATGATGCCATCGATGAAGTCTCCCGCCTTCTTCACGCCGTACTGCTGCGGAAACGTGGAGTCGTAGTAGGTGTTCGTGACGAGCGCGTAGATGTCGTCCCCACAAGTGTCGATGAGCGTCTGGTTCCAGGCGACCGCTTGGGTCATCGTATTCGGTCGCGGGCTGGTGGCGGACAGCGTGATCTGGATCGTCGGATCCATCGCCTTCATGGCGGCGATGAACTCGAGCGAATCGGCGGCATAGGAGGCGGCGCCCGAGCTGGAAAGATAGTTGTATTCGACCTGCAACGTGCTCGGTGTCCAGGGCTCGTTGCCGAGATTGAAGAGCTTCACACCGTAGGGCGACGCATGGCCGTTGGCCGTCCGCTGCGCGGCCCAGGGGCCGGTGGTGGCATTGAGATAGGAGACAAGATCGGCCGCATCCTGGATGGCCTGCGTCTTGTTCTTGTTGTAGACGTCGCCGTAGATGTTCACCATCATGTGGACGTTGTCGAGGGTCACTCCCTGCGCGGCGGACATCGCCATGAACTCGTCGAGCCCGAACGCCGCCTTGTTGGGATACGGCTGGTAGGGCTGGGTCGCCCGCAATGCGATCGGGCCGATCGTCGATTTCCATTGCCAGGTGTTCACCGGGCCTTGGGGGTAGCGCAGCGACGTCTGGTCGAGGTGTTCCCACATCCAGGTCATGCCGGTGCCGGGCGTGAGGTCGAGTGGCTGGCCGGTGGTCGGGCTGTAGTAGCCGACCGGGCCGCTGGCCAGTCGAAAGCTGGCCCGAGCGTCAAACGACTGCCCCAGAAGCAGACGGGCGCTAGAGTGGGTCGTGGATGTCGGATCCACCGTCACCGTCGCTGCGAGACACGCGCGCGCGGACGAAACAATCAGGAAAAAAGCGGTCGCGCCTGCGACCGCGAAGGGTGGCCGTGCCATGGGAGCGTCCTCGACCACGTCCCACGGTGCCCCCTGACAGGCAGCCGCACGACTCCATGGTCAAACCCACACGAAGCCAATTATTTCGACCTCGAAACATCTTGTCAAGCCCTGCCCCATCGCGGGGATTTGCCCGGGGTCGTTCTGGGCCTTCGTGCCTCGTCCTGCATGGTCCGACTCATGGCCGCGAGCGCGAGCTTCGCCTCCCTCACCTGCGGAGCCGTGAGGCCAGCTTCCATGACGGCGTTGACCCGTTCGAGCGCGGTCATGCAGCGGGCCTCGAGTGACCGGCCGATGGACGTGAGCTTGATCCGCACGGCCCGCCGGTCGGTCTTGTCTTGGACGCGAGTGATGAGCTTTCCTGTTTCCATGTTCGTGAGGATGCCGGTGAGCGTGGAGGGCGACAGCGACACCCGACGCACGAGATCCTTGATGATGAGGTCGTCGCGTTCGAAGAGTGCGAACAGGACATGCCCCATGCCGGGGCGCACGTTCCGCTTGAGGCCGAGCTCGGCGAGGACTCGTTCCAGGAGTGCGACGTAGTTGGAGTAGGCTCGGCTGACGTGGAAGCAGGTCTGCTCGAGGGGCCCCAGGCCGACAGGCTCGATGGCCTTGGGCGCTTCCACGGGGGCCATACCGCCTTCGCGTTTCGCGACTCGTGACGCTCCGGGGCGTGGGCGGACTCGTTTCATGGCATCTCACGCAGTGAACTTCGAATCGGTCACCAGTTCCCGAGCCGATCGCGAGCAAGTCGTCTACCCGCCGGCCCGCGGATCATACCCGCAGCGGCTGGAAGCCACCGTCTGGAATCGCAACGTGCCGCGGTTGTTGAAGGCGGTCGAAAATGGCGGCGCGGTGGAGGTTTAAGCCGCCTCGGTTTCCACCGCCCCGGGCAACTTGCTGATGAGCACGTGGCCGAGATCGAGTTTGTTCCCGGCGTTGTCGATGTCGATTCCGACGACCCGCCCGTCGGCGTCGTAGTCCACCACGACCCCCTCGGAAATCTCACGACTGTCGACGCTTGGCCGTTCGGAGAACTCGATGTAAAGCGAGTCGGTGTCGGCGTGGTAGTTGAGCTTCATGGCCGGAACCCTCGATCGGGAAACGCGTTGTGGATGGTGATTTTATCGTCCAGCGTGACAACCCGCAGGAAGCGTCCGTTCAACTCGGAAATCGGGGCCCAGAATCTCCAGCGGTTGCCGTCCTGTGGCTCGGAGCGAACGGCGTTTTCGATCGCGTACACGCACCACTCCCGTTTGAGATACGGCCGCTTCCGCAGCACCAGCTTCTCAAAATACGTCGTGAATCGATACGGGTCCATGGCGATGCGTCCAAGGCGTTGCCGATGGGCATTGAGTGCACATGCGTACCGTATTCCGTCAATCCCTCGCGTGGGACCAAGGCTATCCCCCGCTCTGGTAGGCTGCCCGCCATGACGGGCCCGCGACTCAACGCCGCGTTCTATGCCGACTCGCTCGATGTGTTTCTCCGCGCGGCCGACGACCTCGTCTACGCGCCGCTCACGAGCCCGCGCGGCTACACGCTCGCGCCCGAGCAGCTCTCAGCGTGGCGGCTTCAGCTGCCCGTGCTCCGTGCCGCGGTCGCAGACGTCGCGGCTCGCGATCCCGAGGCCCCCGCCCCGTGGATTCATCTCGAGTTCGACATCCCGCGGCTTGGCCGGCGGGTCGATGCCGTGCTCGTCACGGCGACCGCCGTCGTGCCGATCGAGTTCAAGGTGGGAGCGAAGAAGTTCGAGCGGCTCGACTACGAGCAGGCCTGGGACTACGGTCTCGACCTTAAGAACTTTCATGCCTCGAGCCACGCCGCGGCGATCTTTCCGATCCTCTGTGCCACCGAGGCCCCAACGAGCCACCGCCGCTGGAAGTCGCCCCACGCCGACGGCGTCCGCCCGCCGTTTTGTGCGAATGCCGAGTCGCTCGGCCGGGCCATCGCCCTGGCCTTGGATTCGACGTCCACCATCTCATCGAGTGGGATGAGTTGCACCACGGTTGATCCTGCATCGTGGGGCACCGGCTCTTATTCCCCGACGCCCACGATCATCGAGGCGGCCCGTTCGCTCTACGCCCGCCACACGGTGCACGACATCACACGGTCCGACGCAGGGGCCACGAACCTCGCGGTCACGAGTGCTGCGGTCGAGCGAATCATCGCCGACGCCCGGACGCGGGGTCGGAAGGCGATCGTCTTCGTGACAGGCGTGCCCGGGGCCGGCAAGACGCTCGTGGGCCTGAACGTGGCCACGCGACACGGCTCGCGCGACGACGCGGCGCATGCGGTATTCCTGTCGGGGAATGGGCCGCTGGTGGCGGTGCTGCGTGAGGCACTCGCCCGCGACGACCGCGACCGCGCGAGACTCACCGAGCCGCGGGCCCGGATCGGCACCAGTCGCTCGGCCGTCAAAGCCTTCATTCAAAATGTCCATCACTTCCGCGACGCTATGCTTCGTGATCCTGCCGCGCCTGCGGACCACGTCGTGGTGTTTGACGAGGCCCAGCGGGCGTGGGACGCGCGGCAGCTGGCGGGGTTCATGAAGCGGAAGAAGGGGCTGCCGGGGTTCACGCAGACGGAGCCCGAGCTGCTCATCGGCGCGATGGACCGTCATGCCGACTGGACGGTGGTGGTGTGCCTGGTGGGTGGTGGCCAGGAGATCAACACGGGCGAAGCGGGCATCGGGGCCTGGCTCGATAGCGTCCGCACTGCCTTCCCCGGCTGGGACGTCCACATCTCGCCGCAGCTGACCGACTCCGAGTATGCAGCGGGTGGGGCCCTCGACCGGCTCCGCGAAGAAAAGGTGCCTGCCTCCCTCTCCCTCTCCCCCAACCTCGCCCTCCACCTCTCCACGTCCCTCCGCTCCTTCCGCGCCGAACACGTCTCCCGCTTCGTCAAAGCCCTGCTCGACGGCGACGCAGCCACCGGCCGCGACTGTTTCGAGTCGTTCCGCGACCGCTATCCGGTGGTGCTCACGCGGTCGATGCGGCGGGCGCGGCGGTGGATCCGCGAGCAGCGACGGGGCACGGAGCGGGCAGGCCTTGTGGCCTCATCCTCGGCCCAGCGGCTCAAGCCCCACGCGATCGACATCCGGGTGAGCATCGACCCGGTGCACTGGTTCCTTGGCTCCCCGCAAGACACCCGCTCATCGCTGTATCTCGAAGACGCGGCGACGGAGTTTCAGGTGCAGGGGCTGGAGCTCGACTGGACGATCGTCACGTGGGACGCCGACCTCCGCTGGACGGGGAGCGACTGGAGCTTTCATAGTTTTCGCGGGGCGAAGTGGACCGACGTGAAGAAGCCCGAACGGAAGCAGTATCTGAAAAACGCCTACCGTGTGTTGCTCACGCGGGCCCGGCAGGGCATGGTGATCTTCGTGCCACCGGGGGCGAAGCGTGACCGGACGCGAAGCCCGGCGTTCTACGACGGGATCTACGACTACCTGACGGGCCTGGGCGTGGTGGACGTGTGAATGCAACGCCTCTTGTTCACTCAACTCACGGGAGACTTTTCATGAGCTCGGAACGCACGTTTGATCAGCTACTCGATGACAATGATGGCGTTGTGCCGGCAGATCATGGCCCCCACACGAGACTCCCGGGTTCCGTAGCATTGGAACCACTCGGGAAAGGTATTCGTGTGACTGGTCGCGATGAAAAGCACGGCGTGCTCTGGGGATTCGTTGCGACGAAAGGCATGCTCGACCAGCCCCATGCGTCGATCGCGATTTACAACTTGCTTCGCGACCGCCTGAACCCGCTTCTGGAAAGCATGGGCCTGCCAGCGTCACGCCCCGACAACGTCATGGATGCAGCTCATTCCGCACTGGCCGATATGGAGCACCTGATCAAACAGCTCCGGCAGAATCTCACCGTCAAGAAGGCAAGCCCGCAGACGCTGGAGCGTGCCGAGACGGTTCACCGGGCTATGACCGACGCCGCACGCATGATTCTTCAGGAAGTGCCCTTTGTGAGCCTTGAGCGGTGACCGCCAACAGCCCAGCCGCTAAGTCCAGTGACAGGCCGCGAGCGTCGGGCAGTCCTATTTCTGTCGCCGATACGATCGCCGAGTACCGCGAGACGCCGGCCTTCACAAGAGTACTTTCTGCAGTAGTTGACGACCGCGTGTCGTTGTTTCTGACCGGAGATGCAGGCACAGGCAAGTCGACGCTCCTGCGCCGACTTCTAGAGGAGTCGCGGGCTCGAGATAGATGCGTGGCCGTTCTCGCGCCCACGGGCTGTGCGGCCGTCAACGTGGGTGGGCAAACGATCCACTCGTTCTTTTCGATCCCGCCTCGTTTTATCGCTCCCCAGGAACCCATCCACCCAAGAAACCGCCAGTTCCTGCGCGATCTCGACACTCTCTTCATCGACGAAGTGTCAATGGTGCGGTCCGACATCATGGCTGCCGTAGACCGTGCACTCCGGAATGCTCGACGGGAATACGGGAGCCCGTTCGGCGGCCTGCAGGTTGTCCTTGTGGGCGACCTGGCACAACTACCTCCGGTTGTCACAAAGGACGAAGCGGCGTTTTTCGGTGTCGAATATCCAGGGCCGTACTTTTTTCAGACCGGTGATTTTCCGCGCACGCACTTCTTCTTGGTGGAACTGCAGGATCCCTTCCGCCATCAAGACGAACGCTTTCGCGAGATTCTGGCAAATCTGCGGAGCAACGCGCTCACTCCCGCCGATTTAGCTGAGCTGAACCAGCGTGTTGATGAACGAAGCGATTTCGCGTTTCGAAACAGCACCGTGACGCTTACGGGCAAAAACAATGCGGCGAATGACATCAACTCCGTGATGCTCGACCACTTGCCAAGCCAAAGCGTCACGTTTGAGGCTGTCGTGGAAGGCACGTTTCCTGAGAGCTTCTATCCGGTTGACGACCTACTCCTACTCAAGCCTGACGCAAAAATCATGATGGCTCGCAACGACGCCGCTCAGCGATGGGTGAACGGGACGCTCGGACGCGCTGCACAGGTGGAGCCCGGGCGCGTTCAAGTCGAGATCGACGGTTCGCTGCATCTCGTTGAACCGGAGAAATGGGACAACATTCGCTACCAATACGACCCCGCTACCCGAAAGATCACGCACGAAGTCATCGGCACTTTCGCCCAACTGCCGATCCGTCTCGCGTGGGCGATGACGATCCACAAGAGCCAAGGACAGACGCTTGACCGTGCTCATCTCGAGATGCGGCATCGAGCATTCGCGCACGGGCAGACATACGTGGCATTAAGCCGATGCAGGACTCTGGCAGGCCTGACAATGGCGCGACCGCTTCGGCACTCAGACATCATCGTCGACTCGGCGGCGATGGGATACCGCGACTACCTTCAACCGCTCGAGTAGCGACTTGCGTTTACTCGACGGCGACGCCGAGCATCTGCCAGAAGACAGGTTCATGAATGATGCGCGTGCCGTATTGGCGAGCTTTCCGAGCTTTACCGGACTGCGTGTGCGGGTCGGCCACCACCAAAATGTCCAACTTTTTCGTGACCGACTCCGCCACCTCCACGCCGGCCGCGCTCGCAAGCTCAGCCGCAGTTTCACGCGTGAGAGGCTGTCCTCGATACGAGCAGATTGACTCGCCGGTAAAACACACCCGGGTGCCGCGAACGTTGGGTGCCTCACCCAGCGGTGCTAGAAATTGCGCCGTAGGTTGGCGACGCTCGCTTCTGGCGAGAGCCTCGCCCACATGCTCGTTGTCAAAGCCTAGCAGTCGCGCAACGGCATTCAGATCGCGTCGTTCGTGGTCCGTCACAATGCCGTCATCCAGAGCTGCTGCCAGCAGCCTGTCCAGATAACCACCGTGCAGTTTTTGAATAGCATCCCCATCAAGCCCCAACGCGCGGGCAAGGCTGACCAGAGCCTCTTCTTCACCAGCATCCACACGCCGATCCTCAAGGACACGCTCAAGCGTGCCCAGATACTCGATCGCGATATTCTCGTGGATTTCGACTACCGGAAACGGCCCGGCGTGAGCAAGCAGGCGCTGCACGTAGCTCGGCATGGCATGGGCCGCGTCCCGCGCCCCTGCGCGTAACAGCGGGGCACCCTTTGCATGCGCCACTTTCGGCCAGCGGACCGCACGAAGGCCTTTGAGATCACCAGTGTCGATCATGCCGTCGGCTATAAGCCTCGCGAGGAGCCGTGCTGCTGCGCGAGCATCCTCGAGAGCGGAGTGAGCACCTTGACGATCGAAATGAATCCCCATGTCCGTGCAACAGCATTCCAAGGTTCCGCCGCCTGACAGCCGCATGGTGCACAAGGTCGCAACGGCCGGCGTTGTCGTGCCGGCTCGTTCGAATTCATGGCGGAGAAAGCGATAGTCGAACCCGACGTTATGGGCGGCAAGCGCGATGGTTCCATCGAGTACTTCTGCGACATGACCGATGATGTCGGTGAACGCCGGAGCTGCCGCCACGTCGCTGGCGGAGATTCCGTGCAGGGACGTCTTGCCCACATCGCGGCCTGGGTTGACGAGCGAGACGAACTCTCTCACGACCGTTCCGCTGATGTCGATCACGACCGCTGCGACTTCGATAATGCGGTCGGACCGTGCGGCGTTCAGCCCGGTCGTCTCACAGTCGATTACTGAAATGAGAGCCATGAGGAATCCTCCCTGGGTGGTTGTTAGCGTACGCGGTCAGTGACGCGTTGAATCCAGCCGCATGGGGGCAGTGTACGAACCCACGGAACAACCTTGGTCCCGGCCGCAGCTGACGTATCGCTCGACCAGCTCGTGCGAGCCTACGCCGCTGCCGGCGGCCGGATCGAATGCAGAACGAAAGCCGGAGCGACCGCAGGTGCGGTAAGCCTGGGATACCTTCCGGCAGTTCGAACGGTGACACGATGAAATCCCGAGACGCCGCCGCGATCACAAGTTTTGCCGAATACGACAAGGCGCGGGACGACCGTGGTCCTCGGGTAGAATCAACAAGCGGGCAGTCGCTGACACGGAACGTGAACGGCTGTGTATTCACCGAATTCCTGCCCAGAGGCATGCGGCGATGAGCTCCTGGGAAGAATGCCAAGGCGTCGAGCGCGACCCTGCCAAGGCCAGCGGCGCGTGGATGTTTGCAAACACCCGGGTGCCCATGCGTGCCCTGTTTGAAAACCTCGAAGACGGCGCGACTGTCGACGAGTTCGTCGAGCGGTTTCCGGGCGTGACCCGGGAACAGGTCGGAGCCGTGCTCGAATTCGCTGCCGCCAGCCTCGAGTTCCAAGCCTCGGCATGAAGATTCTCTTCGACCAGGGAACACCGGCACCGCTTCGCCAGTTTCTCAACGGCCACGAAATCCATACGGTGTTCGAGAAGGGATAGAATCGTCTCACCAATGGCGACATCCTCGCGGTTGCCATCCTCAACGGGTACGAAATCCTGATCTCCACGGACCAGAATCTCCGGCATCAGCAGGATCTGCGCCGGTTCCAACTCGGCATTGTGGTGTTGATGACCACGTCATGGCCGCGGATCAGCCGAAACACGCCCGCAGTGGCCACGGCAATCGAGCATGTGCAAGCCGGCGGCCTTGTCGAAGTGCGGTTCGACGAGCTGTTCGGGTAGCAGCGCACAGGAAACTTTCAACGATTCCTGATGATCCCAAGACCCATGAAAGAGCCTTCGACAATGAACCAAATGAACCGGCCGGCTGGCACCCCCGATCGTCGGGATTTTCTCGCGGGCATCTCCGTGCTCGCGGGCACTGCGGGGCTCTTTGGCAGTTCGCCGCAGGCCGTCGCCGGCGACACGTCGTTCATGAACAACGTGCCCGACCCATTGCTCGCAGAGCCAACCCTCCCCGCGTTCACCTTCGCACTCGAAAAATCAAAGGGCCGCGTGCTCGGCGGAAGCTACGGCAAGGAAGCGACCGTCGAACAGCTGCCCGTCTCAAAAGGGCTCGCCGGCGTGTCGATGCGGATGGAGCCGGGCGTCATGCGGGAGCTCCACTGGCATGCCACCGCCGCGGAATGGGCGTACGTGATCGCAGGCCTGGTGCGAACAACCGTCGTCGATCCCGAGGGACGCACCGGCATCAATGACTTCGGCCCCGGCGACATCTGGTACTTCCCCCGCGGCCACGGCCACATGCTCCAGTGCCTCGGCAACGAGCCGTGCCACTTCATCCTCGTCTTCGACAACGGCTACTTCTCGGAGTTTGGCACGTTCAGCATCTCCGATTGGCTCGGGCACGTGCCCCCTGCCCTCCTCGCCAAGAACCTCGGCGTGCCCGAAGAAACGTTTCGGGCGTTTCCCAAGAAGGAGGTGTATTTCGCACAAGGGCCAGTGCCCCCCAACACTTCAGCCGCTCCGCGCGGGGGTGTGAAGCCCCCGCCGCTGCCACATAAGCACTCGCTTTCTTCGCAGCAGCCCCACGAGACATTTTCAGGGGGCCGCGAATGGCGAGTCGAGGCCAAGGATTTTCCGATCTCGTCCACCATGACCGGCGTGATCCTCGAGCTCGCGCCGGGAGCCCTTCGTGAGCTGCATTGGCACCCGAACGCCGATGAGTGGCAATACCTCCTCGACGGCGCGGTCCGAGTGACGCTCTTCGGCTCTCGCGGCCGTTACCGCGAGGCAACGCTCGACGCAGGAGACGTCGGCTACATCCCGCAGGGCTACGGCCACTCGCTCGAGAACGTGGGCACGACGCCGGCCCGCATCCTGATCGTGTTCAACGCTGGCACCTACGAGACGATCGATCTCTCGCAGTGGCTCGCCGGCCAGCCCGTCGACGTGCTGGCCACGACTTTTGGTGTCCCTGCCAAGACCTTCGACGACTTCCCCACACGGGATGTCTTCATGACAGGCGACTGACCGCCGTCGGCAGCGGCCCGAGCGAATGACGGTCATGCGTTGCCGCGGGTACGGTCGGAAGGGGATACTGCCAGGCAGCCCCGATCACGAGAAGCAGCGCGGAGTTCGCATGGGAAGAAGCGTCGTACGCGCCGGTGCCGCTCGCTGCCCGCGGTGTAGCCTCCCGCCACGGTGGTGCGTGTGCGACGCATGGCCGCCGGTCGAGACGCAGCTCTCGGTCCATGTGCTGATTCACCGCCACGAACAACACCGGCCATCGAGCACCGGCAAGATGATCGCGCGAGCGGTGGGTGGAGCGGTGAGCCACACCTTCCAGCGGGAGACCCGCCACGATGCGGCGACGGGCGTGAATGCAGCATCGCTCGATCCCGACCGAGACGTCTGGATCCTCCATCCTTCCGGCGCGCCCATGCCCGCGGCTGGGGAATCAGCGGACGCCATGCGGCGATCCGACACGCAGATCCTTTTGCTCGATGGCAGTTGGCGGCAAGCAGGCGAGATGCTGCGGGCGGCCGAAGGCTTGGGACGGTGCGTTCGCCTGCCAGACCCGACACCCGCGCCCAGCCGCTACTGGCTCCGGGACCAGCCCGAGCCGACGCATGTCTCCACCGCCGAAACGCTCATGGCCGTGATGGAGGTGCTTGGCGAGGCAGACGCGGCAGAGCGCCTCCGCCTGCACTTCGAGCTCCATGTGTACGCGACGCTTCTCGCCCGCGGGCGTCGAGAGATGGCCGAACGATATCTTGGGCATTCGCCGTTGCTCGCTGACGCACCCGACGTCCTCGATCGCCTGCACCATCGGCGAATCCAGCCGGGCTCGTGCGATGAGGCTTCGCAGGTCCCGCTCCCACTTCCATGAGATACCGCCGCATGTTCTGGAGCGTTTTGACGATCGTCGTCGCGGTCTATATCGGCCTCTGCGGTGTCATGTTTTTCATGCAGCGGTCACTCATCTACATGCCGACGCCGGCCACGCCGGCCCATGATGCGGCGATGGTGCTCGACGTGCCCGGGGCGCGCCTGCGGATCTCGTCACAGCCACACGACGGGCCCAAGGCAGTGCTCTCCTTTGGTGGCAACGCCGAAGACGTCGCGTACTCCATTCCCGAGCTTGCGGCGGCTTTCCCCGACCGAGCGATCTACGCCCTCCACTATCGTGGGTACAGCGGCAGCAGCGGCACGCCCTCGGAAGCAGCGCTGCGAAGCGATGCGAAGGCGGTCTTCCAGATGGTGCATGATCGGCATCCCGATGTGCTGGTCATTGGCCGCAGTCTCGGCACGAGCCTTGCGATTCAACTCGCCGCCGAGGAGCCGGTCTCCCGGCTTGTGCTCGTGACTCCGTTCGAAAGCATCCTCACGATTGCCGCGCGGGTCGTGCCGTTTCTGCCCGTCCGATGGCTTCTCGCCGACCCCTATGAGTCGTGGCGCTACGCCCCACGCGTCACCTGCCCCACGACGATCATTGTCGCATCCAACGACGAAGTCGTGCCCATCGTCGATACGCGTCGGCTCTTTGAAGCTTTCAAGCCGGGCGTGGCTACGATGGTGATGATCGATGGTGCCGACCACAATTCCGTGTCGTCTCGCGAGGAGTTCTGGGACGCCCTCACAAGCGGCCGCTCAGAACACGATCGGTAGCAGCTCGATCCGGCCGTTGCCGCCGACGATGATCTCATGGGAGAGGCTCGACCGGCTGCGCGTCGTCTCGATATCGGTCCCGAGTACCCACGACTCGTAGGCCGCATGAATCAGGCTCTCCGGCGAGCCGAGGGCGTCGTTGCTGATGTCCCAAAACATCATGCCGCCGAGGCCCAGCTCGTCGGCCCACTGGGCCTTCTGCGCAATCGAGGTGGGTGTCTCGAAGGAGCTGAAGATGCCCTGCGACTGGTTGTAGACATAGGCTGCCTGGGCCGTGTCGTCCCAATAGAGTTTCCAGCCGGCAGCAGGGTCCTGCACCTTCGTCAGGAGATCCTTGTAGTCGTAGTTCCCGGCCTCGAAACTCCCGGGAGCAGCCCCCGAGGCACGCTCCGCATAGCCCCCATCGCCGCCATCGGCCACGCCGCTCCAAGCCCGCGTGTAGAGCGGCGCACCAAGGACGATCTGCTTCGGGTCGATGCCCGCGTTGAGATAGGCCTTTACTGCGGTCTTGATGTCGTAGCCGTTCGGATCCCCCGTGAAGGCAGACTGATGGCCGGTGGTGCCCTCCCACGTGCCATGGAAGTCGTAGGTCATGACGTTGAAGAAGTCGATGTGGGGCGCGATGCCCGCCACATTGAAGTTGGCGATCTTCTCGAGACCGGCCGGCGAGGCGACGGAGATCTCGTAGCTCCGCCCGAGACGATCGCCAAGCGCGTCGAGCTTCTGTCGCACGAGGCCGAGCAAGAGCGCGTAGTTGGCCCCGTCGTTCGGGCTTGCTGAATTGCCATCGAGGCCACCGCCGCCCGGATACTCCCAATCAAAATCGAGCCCGTCGAACATCCGGTAGGTATCGAGGAAGGTGACGAGCGAATTGGCGAACGTCTCGCGGCCCGCCGCCGTGGCGGTCACCGTGCTGAAGTTCTTCGAGAGCGTCCAGCCCCCCACGGCGATGCTCACCGTCAGATGCGGATACTTCGCCTTGAGCTGGGCGAGCTGGTTGAAGTTGCCCCACACCGTCTGCTCAGCCCGTGAATCACCCGGTGGGTAATACCAGCGATCGGCCTCACCGGAGACCGTTTCGTTGGCGGGGAACCGCTTCTCAATCGCTGCATAGCTGTCGAAGAGGGCGACCTGGCCGCTCGGCGTGAGGTCGAGGAACGCATAGAAGATATGCGTCAGATTCTCGGCAGGCACGTCGGCAACCTGGAAGTTTCGCCCATAGATGCCCCACTCGGGGAAGTAGGCAGCCAGCACCTTGTCGTGGGCGGCAATCGGAAGCTCCGCCCCCGGGGTTGGGGTTGGAGTTGGAGTTGGAGTTGGAGTTGGAGTTGGAGTTGGAGTTGGAGTTGGAGTTGGAGTTGGAGTTGGAGTTGG
>ENA-ORBV01001690-ORBV01001690.1-microbial-mat-metagenome-genome-assembly--contig:-NODE-1690-length-48395-cov-8.716276_pt1 | contig 48395 bp, 60 predicted proteins | sample MGYA00237777_ERZ505514 | MGnify/ENA primary metagenome ERZ505514 (study PRJEB26160, sample SAMN06269048) | microbial mat metagenome | isolation source: Oligotrophic lake microbial mat | place... | reverse complement strand
CGGATGCGCCGCGTTGGCAGCAACGAGGTGTGCATGGTCATCCGCGTGGACAAGGAGAAAGGTGCGGGCTGCCGGCCGCGGGAGTACCAGCGGCCGGCAGCCCGCACCTTTCTCCTTGTCCACGCGGATGACCATGCACACCTCGTTGCTGCCAACGCGGAGCAGCCGGTTGATGGAGCGGATGCGCCGCCTCCGCGCGGACATCAGCCCGCACGATTCGGCGGCGCGGTTTCGCGAGCTGGGTGTGGATGTGTTTATCGGCGGCGGGAAATTTACGGGTCGCGACACGGTGCAGGTGGGCGGTCAGACCCTGCGCTTTGTGCACGCGGTGATCGCGACGGGCGCGCGGGCGGCTGCCCCGGCTATCCCTGGTCTCGACACCGTGCCGTATCTCACGAACGAAACGTTGTTCTCTCTCACGGTGCTGCCGAAGCGCCTCGCCGTGATCGGCGCGGGACCGATCGGGTGCGAGATGGCGCAGAGTTTCGCGCGCTTCGGCTCGGAAGTTTATCTGGTGGAATCCACCGGCGGGGTGCTGCCACGCGAGGATCGCGACGCCGCCGGGTTGCTTCAGGCGGCGTTGGTGCGCGACGGCGTTAAACTGCTCGGCGGAGGGAAGAATCTCCGGCTTGCGAAAACGCCGGAAGGCGTGCGCCTGCTCGTCGAATCGCAGGGTCGCGACCTCGATCTCGTCGTGGACCAACTGCTCGTGGCGGTCGGTCGCGCGCCCAATGTCGAGGACCTCGGGCTCGAAACCGCAGGCGTGGAGTTCGGCAAAAAAGGTGTCGTCGTGGATGACTGCCTGCGCACGACCAATCCGCGCGTCTTTGCCTGCGGCGACATTTGTTCGCCCTATAAGTTCACGCACGCGGCGGATTTCATGGCGCGCATCGTGATCCAAAACGCGTTGTTCAAGGGCCGGAAAAAAGCGAGTGCGCTCACGATCCCGTGGTGCACCTACACGTCGCCGGAAATCGCGCACGTCGGCCTGGAGCCGCGGGAAGCAAAGGCCAAGGGTATCGCGCTCGACACGTTTACGCAGGAGATGGGCAAGGTGGACCGCGCGATCCTCGACGGTGAGGACGAGGGCTTTGTGCGCATCCACGTGCGCAAGGGCACCGACGAAATCCTCGGCGCGACCATCGTCGCCACCCACGCCGGGGACATGATCGGCGAAGTATCGCTGGCGATGACGGCGGGCATCGGGCTGGGGAGCATCGCGGGCGCGATCCATCCATATCCGACGCAGGCCGAAGCGATCCGCAAGACCGGCGACCTTTACAACCGCACGCGGCTCACTCCGTTTGTGAAGACGCTGTTCGCAAAGTGGCTGGCGTGGCAGCGGCGCTGAGGGCGTTATACCGATGAAGCGGTCCCCTTTGCCTCCCGCCGGATACGTTTCTCCCCTTTTTATGAAAACCAATGCTTCCAATTCGAATTCGCGGCTGCTTCGCGGCGCGCTCCTCGGTAACGCCGCGTTTTCGCTGACCAGCGGAACCGCGTTCGTCGCGTTTCCGGCGGCCATCGCGGCGGCGGTCGGGCCGGAGATCGCGCCCGTGATCGTCGCGGCTGTCGGGATGGTTTTGTTGCCGTTCGGCGGCTTCGTCGCGTGGCTGGGGAGCCGGAGGAAGCCGACGCCGTGGGTGGCGCTGGGCGTCAGCCTGGCCGATCTCGGCTGGGTGGGTGGCAGCGCCGTGCTGCTGGCTTTCGCGCACGCGCAACTCACGTCAACGGGAGTCGCGCTCGTGATAGCGGTGGCTTTGGCGGTCGGCGGTTTTGCGGTCGGGCAGTTGCGCGGCATTGCGCGCGTTTACGCCGATCCGGCAGACGCCGCGCGCTTCCGCGTCTGCTTGGATGTGCGGTCGGATGGCGATGCGGCCATCCTGTGGGAGAACATCGCAAATTTCGGCGAAATCGCACGGTTCGCGCCGATGCTCGCGTCGTCCCGGATGCGCGACGACGCGCAGCCGGGCGTGGGCGCGGTGCGCGACTGCGCCGATCACGGGGCGCGTCGGTGGTCCGAGCGCTGCACGGTGCTTGATCGCGCACGGCGCGAATTCGAGGTGGAATTTCTCACGCGCGAGCCGGAATTTCCCTTCCCGGTGTCCGTGTTGAAGGGCGGTTGGATCGTGCAAGAGGCGCCCGAAGGCGCGGTCGTCCGCATCTGGTGGTCGGGCGTTTCGAAGTGGGCGGTTCTCGCGCCGGTGGTTCCGGTGCTTTTCGCGTGGCAGGCGCAACGCCAATTTCCAGGGATGGTGCGGCGCTTGGCGGGCGCGCCCGGAACCCCGGGCGCGATGCCGCGGATCTTCGGCGTGGCTCCGTGCTGAGTTTGCCGGTCCGGGCGGAGAGCCGAGGTCGTGACGGAGAGAGGGGGCGACTTCAAGCGCGTGGCGCAGCGGCGCGCCCGGTGGTGTTGTCGGGGTCGACGAGCACGGCCGCAGCGCTCAATTCTGACCGTGCGTTGCAGATAAACCGGCGGTGTTCGGCAAGCGCGTCGCGGGCGACGACCATTGCGCTCGAGCCGACGAATATCCTGCTTTGGTAGATGGATCAGGGCTGCGGCAGGGCAAAGGCGACGAGACTGCCGCCGTCGGGGCGGCCTGATTTCCCGCCGCCGGCGGAGATGACCAGAAACTGGCGGCCTCCGACGCTGTAAACGCTCGGCGTGGCGTTGCCGCCGAAGGGCAGGGTAGCCTGCCAGAGAATTTTCCCGGTGTCTTTGTCGAAGGCGCGAATCGTCTCGTCGGCGGTCGCCGCGATGAAGATCAACCCGCCGGCGGTGACGACGGGGCCGCCGTAGTTTTCCGTGCCGGTGGGCGGGATGCCACGGGCGGTCAATTCGCGATACTCGCCGAGCGGCACCTTCCACTTGAGCTCTCCGGTATTGAGATCGACGGCGTTGAGCGTGCCCCAGGGCGGATTGATCGCGGGGTAGCCGGCTTGGTCGGTCCAACGGCGGAAGCCGCCGAAGGCGTAGGGCGGAGTTTTCTTGGCGGAATCGTCGGCAACCGGCGCGGCTTCGTCCGGGCGGTTGCCGGCGGCGGGTTTTTGCCCGAGCACGTAGGCAAGGATGGCTTCGCGTTGCGGTTCGGGGATGCGGTCGAAGGCGGGCATCCGCCCGAAGCCGTGCTTCGTGATGCGGATGATTTCTTCCGGGGTGCGGCGGGTGGCGATGTCGAGCAGCGAGGGGAAGCCGGCGGCGGGAATGCCGGCGCGGTCGATCCCGTGGCAAGCCGCGCAGTGGATGAGGTAGTCGCGTTCGCCGCGGGGCAGGGGAGTGCCGTCGGGGCGGCGGGTCCCGACCATTTGGAGAATCCACGGAATCTCGTTCACATTGACGTAGTAGATGCCGTCGGGATCGGCCGCGCCGCCGCCCCACTCCATGCCGCCGTCGAAGCCGGGAAACATAATCGTCTCTTTCAAACCCGGGGCGGGGAAGGGGCCGAAGTTCGGCGAAATCTTGATGCGATCCGAAGTGAGCGCGCGCGCTTCGGGCGAGATCGTCGAAACATCCGCCTCGCCGTAATGCTGGCGCATGAGCGGGGCGGGCTTGGTCGGGAACGGTTGGGTAGGAGACGCTTTTTCGCCGCGCAGCTCGGACGCGGGCACGGGACGGTCCTCGATGGGCCAGAGCGGTGCGCCGGTCACGCGGTCGAACACGAACAAGTAGCCGTGTTTGGTGCCTTGGGCGACGGCGTCGATTTTCTTGCCGCCGTGCGTGACGGTCAGGAGGACGGGCGCGCACGGTAGGTCTTTGTCGAGGAGATCATGGCGCACGATTTGGTAGTGCCAGAGGCGTTTGCCCGTCGCGGCGTCGAGGGCGACGAGGGAGTTGGCGAAGAGGTTGTCGCCGTGGCGTTCGGCGCCGTAGAAATCGGGCTCGGCGGTCTTCGTGGCGACGTAGACGATGCCGCGTTTCTCATCGAGGGCTTGGCCGGACCAAGGCATGGCGCCGGTGGCGGTCTTGTAGGCCTCGGGCGGCCAAGTGTCGTGGCCGACTTCGCCGGGGCGCGGTATGAGGTGGAAAATCCACCGGAGTTTTCCGGTCCGCACGTCGAGCGCGCGCACGGCGCCGGGTCCGCCCAAGCCGCCGATGATCAGGAGATCACGGTAGATGACTCCGGGAGTATTGAGCCCGATTTTCGGCGAGCCCTCCAGATCGAGGCCGACGCCGAGGGACACGGAGCCGTCTTCGCCGAAGCTCGTGACGGGACGGCCGGTCTGCGGGTCGAGGGCGAAGAGGCGGTTGCCGGTTGCGGTGAAGAGGCGTTGCTCGCCGCCCGAGTCGTTTTGCCAAAAGACGAGACCGCGTTGGCGTCGCGCGCCCGGTCCGGCGGTTGTCGCGGCAGGGTCCCAGCGCCAGCGTTCGCGGCCGGTGGCGGCGTCCAGCGCGATAACGCGGCGGCTGGGCGTGGCGGTGTAGAGCACGCCGGCGACGATCAGATTGTTGGCCTGATACTCGCCTTTTTCCCCCGTGTCATAGGTCCATGCGACTGCGAGTTGGGCGACGTTGCTGCGGTCGATCTGGCGGAGGGGCGAGTAGAGGCTGCGCTGGCTGTCGCCGAGGTAGACGGGCCAGTCCCCTTGCGCGAGCGACGGTGCGACGGCGAGCCATGACAGGCCCAGCGCAACGGTTAGTTTTCGGAAGAGGATGAGGCGGTGATTCCGCAACGAGCAATAGAGGCCGTGGGACATGGGGAAGCGGGCGTGCGGGATCGCGACTGACGTCGGCAGGGACCGAACGCGGTTTTGTTTCGATGGCAAGATATCGCCGATACCTAGCCCGGCCCGGCCGGCACCCATGCCGATGATGGGGGTTGACTTGGACCTGCGGGCGAAATTCCGCCGAACTTGTGACCAAGGCTCTTGACCGGCGGGAGGGAGTCGCTTCCGTTTCATTTCTTCTTCCCCCCCCATGAACGACCAGTCCTCCCCCACGCCGCGCCTCGAATACACGGGCGCGTTTTTAATCCTCCGCCTGTTTCTCGGGCTCCGCACTTTGCTGGCGGGCCTGGAAAAGTTCGAGTCCGGCGGCACTTATTCGTTTGTCGCCTACTATCAAAACATGGGTCGCATGGCCGGCGGTATCACGGGCGCGTCCTTCTTGCCGCTTTGGGCTACGAAGAATTTCGCCCACGCGCTCGGCTACCTGCTTATTCTCGGCGGCGTCGCGCTTTTGCTGGGCGTTAAGACCCGGCTGACGCTCTTTTTGACGGGGCTGCTCTACGTCGGTCTCTCCTTCGGCCTCATGGCGGTGCAGGAGGCTGAGGGCGTATCGTGGCTTGCGACGCAGATCGCGCTCTTCGTCGCCGCCCTCGTGTTGGTGCGACACAACCGCTTCGCGCTTTGGTCCGACAAATTCTAGGCCCGATCTTCCACGCCATGTCCGATTCCCCGCTTTCGCCCCTCCCGCTCAGCCGCCGGGATTTCCTCGCAACGAGCGCCAAGCTCGGCGCAGCCGCGCTGGCCGCTCCTTATATTATGCGCGGCGCGACAGCGTCGGCCGGCGGCAGCCAGACGGTCAACGTCGCGCTCATCGGCTGCGGCGAGCAAGGCCGTATCCTGATCAACGCATCGCTCAAGATTCCCGGCATCCGCTACAAGGCCGTGTGCGATATCTGGGGCTTCAACCGCACCTACGCCGAGCGACTCCTCGGGAAATTCGGCCATGAGGCCAAGCCGTTTGAAGACTATCGCGAAATGCTCGCGTCCACCCCCGATCTCGACGCCGTCATCATCGCCACGCCGGATTTCCTGCACGCCGAACACACGGTCGCCGCGTTTAAGGCCGGCAAGCACGTCTATTGCGAGAAGCTGATGTCCAACACCGTCGAGGGCGCCCGCTCGATGGTCGTCGCCGCCCGTGAGTCCAAGAAGCTCCTCCAACTCGGCCACCAGCGCCGCAGCAACCCGCGCTATCAGCACGCCCGCGAAAAGATCGTCACCGGGAATCGGCTGCTCGGCCGCGTCACCAATATCACCGGCCAGTGGCACCGCGCCGTTTCCGCCGACTACGGTTTCCCCGCGAATCATGGAATCTCCGAGGCGAAGCTCAACCAATTCGGTTTCGCCAACATGCACGAGTTCCGGAACTGGCGTTGGTTCAAACGCTATTCCGGCGGACCCATGTCCGACCTCGGCGCGCACCAAGTCGACGTCTACAACTGGATGCTCGGGGTCAATCCCCGCTCCTGCATGGCCAGCGGCGGCGTCGATTATTACAAGTCGCACGAGTGGTATGACAACGCGTTCGCCATCTTCGAGTATCCGACCAAGGAGGGCCTTGTGCGCGCCACTTACGATGTGCTCACCACCACGAGCGCCGGCGGCGGTTATCACGAATATTTCATGGGCGACGAGGGTGCCCTCAAGATGTCCGAGAATCCCAAATACACCAAACTCTACCGCGAAGCCCGCGCCCCCGAGTGGGATCAATGGGCAGCGCTGGGCGTCGTCGCCAGCCCGCTCTCCGGCGAGGGCGCCCCGGCGGCCGTGAAGCCGTGGGAAAAGGTCGGCGTGAAAAAACTCGGCGGCCCCTCCAAGGGCACCGTCGACGTCCGCGAGACCGCCGCGCTCTCCGCGTGGGACATTCCCGTCACCCTCGACAAGGCCATCCATCAGCCGCACCTGGAGAATTTCTTCGACGCCGTCCGCAAGGGCACGCCGCTGAACTGCCCCGGAGAATCCGCCTTCGCCACCGCCGTCACCATCCTCAAGATCAACGATTCCATCGCCGCTCAGAAAACGCTCGCCTTCGCTCCTTCCGACTTCATCGCCTGATCACCCGCCACCCCATGTTTACTCCCATGATTCGCTCCCGCCTCGCCCTGCCGCTCGCGCTCCTCGCGCTCGCCGGCGCCGTCCACGCCCAAGTCCCGCTCCAGCTCGACCTGCCCAAGCCGCTCTTCGCGGGCACCCCGCGCCCGATCTCGCTACCCAACCTTGAGAAACCCCGCGTCGGCAAGCGTCCCGACCTGGTGGTGCCAACCGGCACCGTCAACCTCTCGAAGGGCATGCCTGTCACGAGCAGCGACTCCCTTCCCGTCATCGGCGAACTCACCTTCATCACCGACGGTGACAAGTCCGGCACCGACGGCACCTACGTCGAGCTCGGGCCGACGCCCCAATGGGTGCAAATCGACCTCGGCGCCAAGGCCAAGGTTGCCGCCGTCGTCGTCTGGCACTTCCATTCTCAGGCCCGCGTCTACCACGACGTCGTGGTGCAGGTCTCCGATGACAAGGACTTCAAGACCGGGGTCACCACCGTCTTCAACTGCGACGACGACGACTCCTCCAAGCTCGGCAAGGGCAAGGACCTCGCCTACATCGAGAATTTCGAGGGCAAGCTCATCGAAGCCAAGGGCGCGACCGGCCGTTACGTCCGCCTCTCCAGCAACGGCAACACCTCCGACGAGCTGAACCACTACTGCGAAGTCGAGGTCCACGGCGCGCTCGTGAAGTAACGTTCACCGCCACCACTCACAAAAAAGGGCGGCCGCGAGTCCGCCCTTTCTTGTGCCCGGACACCGCGCCGCACTAGCCTCCGCCCATGTTCGCCCCCGTGAGTCGCTGGCTGCCCCTCGCGCTCGTCGTGCTCGCCGCCGTCGCGTTGCGGACGCACGACCTCGCCCGTCGTCCGATGCACGCCGACGAGGCCAACCAAGCCATGAAGACCGGCGAACTCCTCGAGCACGGTCGCTACGCCTTCGATCCGCGCGACCACCACGGCCCCACGCTTTACTACGCCGCGTTGCCCGTCGCGTGGGTGCGAGGCGAGACATCCCTCGCGACGCTCACCGAGACGACGGTGCGGCTCGTGCCCGCGTTGGCCGGCGTGCTCGGTGTGGTCCTGCTTTATGCCCTGGCGCTTCCCCTCGGGCATTGGCTCGCGGTGGCCGCCGCCGCGTTCATGGCCGTGGCGCCGGCGTCCGTCTACTACAGCCGCTACTTCATCCAAGAGGCGCTCCTCGTCTCCTTCACGCTGGCTCTTTTGCTCGCCGCGCGACGTTGGTGGATAACCGGCCGACTCGGCTGGGCCCTTGCCGCCGGCTCCGCGCTTGGTCTCATGCAGTCGACCAAGGCGAGCGCCCCTTTGTTTGCGCTTGTGGCGGTCGGCGCGCTGCTCGTGGTGGCGCCTCCCCGCTGCGCCGCCCGCCGCCCGGCTCGTGATATTTTCCTTGGGATCGCCGCAGCATTGTTCGTCGCGGCGGTTTTCTATTCGTCGTTTGGCACCCACTTCGCCGGCCTTCGCGACGCGGTCATGACCTATGGTTTCGCCTCGGCACGCGCCGTCGACGGCAGCGGGCACGAAAAACCCTGGTGGTATTTTTTCAGCCTCTTCGGCTGGTTGAAGAACGGTGGCTTGGTTTGGCAACAAGTCGGTTTCTCGCTCCTCGCGGTCGCCGGGTTGGTCGCCGCTTTCTTCCCCGCGAATAAGCTCCTCCGCGGTGTCGCCGTCTACACGACGTTGATCGCCATCGCGCTCGCACTCACGCCTTACAAGACGCCATGGCACGTCGTCCATCTCGTGCCGGGCTTTGCTCTGCTTGCTGCGGGCGGACTCGCGCTGATCCCGTCTCGCCCGCTCGCCTTCGTCGCTGCTGCGGTCGTTATCGCCCTCCAACTGAGCCAGACGCGGCTCTCCTCGTTTCTCCGCCCGGCAGACGCCCGCAACCCCTACGCTTACGTCCACAGCGTTCCTGATGTGCTCAAGGTTCGCGGCCTCGCCGAGGCCGCGCTTGCTCGCGTGCCCGGTGGCTTCATCCGCGTCATCAGTGAGGAATACTGGCCGCTGCCTTGGTATCTCCGCGCCTTTCCCCGGGTGGGCTACTGGACGGAAGCGCCCGCCAACTGCGACGGGGCCTTGGTGATTGCGTCGGCCACGCAGGCCGAAGCCGTGCGCGCCCGCCTCCAAGGCAACTACCGCGAATCCTACCTGGGGTTGCGTCCCGGCTTTCTCTGCGTCGTTTTCACTCCGGCCGTTCCATGACGCCGTCGCCCCGCTACTCCCTCGTGGTGCCGTTCTACAATGAAGCGGGAAACATTCTCCCGCTCGTCGGCTCCGCCGTCGAAGTCCTCGCCACTCTCGGCGGTCCGTTCGAGATCATCCTCGTCAACGACGGCAGCACCGACGGGACTGCGGCCGAGATCGCCGCTTGCCTCGCGCGTTGGTCGCAGTGTCGGGCGTTGCATCAGCCGCGCAATCTCGGCCAAGCGACCGCGTTGCTCGACGGTCTGCGCGCGGCCCGGGGCGCGTATGTTCTCGCGATGGACGGCGACGGTCAAAACGACCCCCGCGACCTCCCGCAGTTGCTGGCGCCCGTCGAGGCCGGCACCCTCGACGTCGCCTGCGGCTGGCGCCACGACCGGCACGATTCTTGGCTGCGCAGGAAGATGTCACGGCTCGCAAACGCGGTCCGCGGCCGGGTGCTCGGCGACCATCTGCACGACAGCGGCTGCCAACTCCGCGCGCTTCGCCGCGAAGTGGTTCCTGCGCTCTTTCCGTTCGAGCTGCTCCAGTCCTTTCTTCCCGCCATCGCGATGGCCGCAGGTTTTCGCGTCGGCGAGTTCCGGGTGCGACACCACCCCCGCACGCGCGGCGAGGCGAAATACGGCCTGCGCCAACTCTGGCTCCGGCCCACGCTCGCCATGCTCCGCCTCCGCCGCCGCCTGCGCGCCCCCCGATGAGCTGGCCCGAGTTCCAACACGAGGCGATGGCCACCGCCTTCGCCATCGTCATCGCCGATCATGATCGGGAATACGCCCGCCAGGCGGCGGCCGCTTGCTTTCTCGAACTCGACCGGCTCGAGAGCGAACTCAGCCGCTATGTCGAATCAAGCGACATTGCCCGGGCTAATCGCATGCTTCGTGGCGAAACCATCGCGATCGGCGACGACACACTCCAGTGCCTGTTGTTGGCTGCCGAAGTCGCGGTGGTAACGCACCGCGCCTTCGACGCGGCGTATGCGACGCGGCGGGGGCCGGGCGACATGCCCGACACTCCCGCGTTCACCCTCGACCCCTCGGAGCATACCCTGACTTCGCACGTCGAGCGGCTGCACCTCGATCTCGGTGCGGTTGGCAAAGGCTACGCCCTTGATCGTATGGCGGAGAAGTTGGATGAATGGGCGATCACCGCGGCCTGCCTGCATGGCGGAGGCAGCAGCGCGCTTGCCCTCGATCCCCCTGGAGGCAGGGAAGGTTGGTCAATCGGCATCGGCGAAGGCGCGAACTACCGGCTGCTGACCTTGAGACGCGCGGCGCTGAGCGGTTCCGGTCTGGCCGTGCAAGGCGAGCACATCACCGATCCGCGCGTCGGAGCCATTCCTTCGCGCCGCGGGCGCACCTGGGCATTGGCCTCCGGCGCAGGGCTCTCGGATGCATTGTCCACGGCATTTTTCGTTAGTGGCGGTGCCGAAATCGCCTGTTTCTGCGCTCTCCATCCCGCGATTGGCGCGGCTTGGTGCGAGCCTGAGGGACCCCTGATCGCATCCGGTGCGCTGGTCCCGCTCTTGCCCGTGGTTTGATCCTTCTCGACCCGCCTCGGCGACACGTTGAACCTCTTGGAGGAAAAACGCATGGTCACCCGGGCTTTATCTGCACGGAAAGTCCCGGGATCGACGGCTGGCGAAACGAGTTTGTTCGTCGAATCGAAAACGCGCCCAAAGGAGGGAATGTGTTCATCGTCACAGGGGCGTCGGCGCTCCCGCGCAAGGTCATGTCGCGACTGGCGGAGTCGGTGGCGCAAAGGTAATTATCCGGTCAATCGTGACTGATCCAAGGCAAAGATTTCTTCGGCTGCTGAGGCATTTTAGGTCCGGTAACATTGCGGGTCCGAGGCTTGAATTCGTTCGGGCTTCGTGTGTGCTGCGCGGGTGTTGACCACGTTGCGTCGCGGCGAATACGCGGGACTCATCGGGCTATTTTTCCTCCAGGGAGCCGCGCTGGGTTTGTGGTTTGTGCCGTTGAGCTCCGTGCTCGCGGCTCACGGGTTGGATGACCTGAGACCTTTGGCGTTTGCGACCGGGAGTTTGGCCGCGTTTGCGTTGCCGTTGTTGTTCGGGGCTATGGCTGATCGTCATGCCTCACCGGTAAAAGTGCTGCGTTGGCTGGCCTTGGCGACGGCCCTGACGATGGCGCTTTCGAGCACAATGATTCGAATAGGCGCGAATGGTTGGGTGATTTTAGGCTGCATCCAGCTGCACGCATTTTGCTCGGCTCCCACTTGGAGTATCGCGTCGACCATTGTCCTCGCGCGATTGACCGATGCTAAAAAGGAGTTTGGTCCGATCCGCGCGACGGCGACGATCGGATGGATGACTGGTTGCCTGTTGGTCAGCGCTTTGGGGGCGGATGGATCAACTCTCGCGGGCTACGGAGGTGCGATGACTTGGCTTCTGGTGAGCGGCTTCACTTTTTTTCTGCCGTCGTCGAAGACGCCGAGAGCAGCGGAAGGCCTCACTTGGAAGCAGCGGTTGGGATTGGACGCGCTGCAACTTCTACGTGATCGGGATCATCGTGTCGTGTATTTGACGACGACTCTCTTCATGATTCCGCTCGCGGGGCTCTATCCCTACACACCGCCCCATCTCCGTGAACTCGGCTTCTTGCGCGTCTCGGCTTGGATGAGTCTGGCGCAAGTCACGGAAATTGTCGCGATGGTGGCCCTTGGCACGCTGCTATAAAGATGGCGCGTGAAGTGGATCATTGACTGCGGGCTCGGGCTTGGCGTGCTGCGATTTGCCCTTTGTGCATTGGCCACACCTGCGGGATTGATCTTTGGGGTGATTCTCCACGGCTGCTCGTTCGCTTTGGTGTTTGTCACCGCACAAATCTATCTCGATCAGCGGGTCGAGCCGGCGTGGCGAGCTCGGGCGCAGGCACGCATGGCGGTAATGAATGGAGGGATGGGTTGCCTAGCGGGATACTTGGGTTCCGGCGTGTGGTTTTCCGCATCGACCCAGGAAGGCCACACGCGGTGGCCGCTCTTTTGGTCCGGACTATCGCTCGTGTCCGCAGTGGTATTGTTGCTTTTTCTTTCGATGTATCGCGGCCGCGGATCAGGTCTTTTGAAGCGCGAAGGCGAGTTGTGATCTGGTCGCTATTCGTTAATCAGCCGTGTGACCGGCGAGGCATGGGCAATGAATACGGTCTCGATCATTGATCCGCTTGCGGACCAAACGACGGCCCGGTATCTGCGTCGCATAGGCTGATCCTCGGCCGATGGCCAATGAGGGCCGTATCCCTATCAATCGGCTTCGGCTAACGGCGGGAGAAGCAATTCACGGCTCTTCTTGGTCACGGATGGGAGCCAAAAATCGAGGGCCGAAATCGTCATCTTCTCTCGACGGCGGCGTTTTCTCTAAATTTATCCAGAAAGTTCTTGCCGCACATTTCGTCAGTGGTAGCTTCCACCCCTTTTCCCCACTTTCTCCTCATCTCATTTCGTATGCCGACCATCAATCAACTCGTGCGCAAAGGCCGTCGCGCGGTGCGGACCAAATCAAAGTCGCCGGCTTTGGACGGCAACCCGTTTCGTCGGGGTGTGTGCGTGCAGGTCATGACCCGCACTCCGAAAAAGCCCAACTCCGCCATTCGTAAGGTGGCCAAAGTTCGTCTGACAAACGGTAATGAAGTGATTTCGTATATCCCGGATGAGGGTCATAATCTTCAAGAGCACTCTATCGTTCTCGTCCGGGGCGGCCGTGTTAAGGACTTGCCCGGCGTTCGCTACCACATCGTGCGCGGGACGCTTGACGCTACAGGCGTGGAAAAACGCCGCCGTAGCCGCTCCAAATACGGAGTGAAGCGTCCTAAGGTAGCGAAGAAATAATATTTAAAGGAGAATCTGCCTCATGTCACGTCGCCACAGAGCAACCAAACGCCGAGTCGAGCCCGATGCCCGCTACAAGAGCCCGCTCGTAGCGCATCTCGTCAATGTCATCATGAAGAGCGGTAAGAAGAACATCGCTCAACGAATTGTCTACGGTGCCTTCGAAAAGGTTTCAGAGAAGTTGGAAAAGGGCGACCCGGTTGACTTAATGTTGGGCGCGTTAGAAAACGCCCGCCCCCGCCTTGAGGTCAAAAGCCGCCGGGTTGGCGGCGCGACCTACCAAGTTCCGATCGAGATCTCGTTCGAGCGCCAGGAGAGCCTTGCCCTCCGCTGGATGGTCGACGCGGCGACTTCGCGAAAGGGTTTGGCCATGAAGGAGGCGTTGGCGGCCGAGATCATCGACGCTTACAATAACACCGGCAGTGTGGTTAAGAAAAAAGAAGATACGCACAAGATGGCTCAGGCGAATCGCGCTTTTGCTCACCTTCGTTGGTAGTCAGTTTGATCGAAATTTATAACCATGTCTGTTGCTGCTCCAGTCATCACGATCGTTACCGATAAGGCGAAGATTTCTTCCGCCAATTCGAAGGACCGACCATTCCCGCTGGAGTGGACCCGCAATATTGGCATAGCCGCCCATATCGACGCAGGAAAGACGACCACGACCGAGCGAATCCTTTTTTACTCGGGCGCCGTTCACAAAATGGGCGAGGTTCATGAAGGCACGACGGTCACCGACTGGATGGAACAGGAGCGAGAGCGTGGCATCACGATTACCGCTGCAGCCATCTCTTGTGCATGGAATGCATCTTGGGGTCCTTGGAAGGGTATTAAGCAGCGCATCAACATCATCGACACTCCCGGCCACGTTGATTTCACGGCCGAAGTGGAGCGATCACTTCGTGTTCTCGATGGTGCCGTGGCGGTTTTCTGCGCCGTCGCCGGAGTTCAACCTCAATCTGAGACCGTCTGGCGCCAAGCGAACAAGTATCGTGTCCCCCGCGTTGCCTTCATCAACAAAATGGATCGCACGGGCGCGGATTTTTTCCGGGCGGTATCCGAGATGCGCGAGAAGCTAAAAGCGAATGCGCATCCGATATTTATCCCCATCGGTAAAGAAGAGAATTTTTCTGGCCTCGTCGATCTTGTCCAGAACGTTGCATATTTTTTCGAGGAGGATCCGAAGGACCAACTGGGCTTGAACCCAAACTCGGTGCCTATCCCGGCCGAAATGGCGGCTCAGGCAAAAGAATACCGCGATAAGCTAATCGAAGCGGTTTGCGATTTTGACGACGTCATCGCGGAAAAGTATCTCACCGGGGATGAAATCAGCGTTGAAGAGTTGATGCTGGGCGTCCGAAAGGCGACGATCTCCCTCCAATTTACCGGGGTCATTCCAGGATCAGCCTTCAAGAAGAAGGGCGTTCAACGTCTTCTGGATTGCGTGGTAAATTACCTCCCCAACCCCATCGACGTGCCTCCGATGCAGGGACAGGACAGCGACGGTAAAACTGTCGATGCGATTGTTAGCGATAAGGCAAAGCTCGCCGGTCTCGCTTTTAAGCTTTGGAACGATCCGTTTGTAGGACGTCTCGTCTTTTTCCGTGTCTACACCGGACAACTCCCGCGGGGCATGGCTCTTTACAATCCCCGGACCCGCCGCACTGAACGTGTCTCCCGGCTCGTTTTGATGAGAGCGATCGAGCGCGAGGAAATCGACGTCGCCTACTCCGGCGACATCTGCGCCGTGGTCGGCGTGAAGGAAGTTATTACCGGCGACACACTCTGCGACGAGAATTTTGATATCCGTTTGGAACCACCGTCATTCCCGGAACCGGTCATCTCGATGTCGATCGAGCCGAATTCGAAAGCCGATCAAGAAAAGCTCGGTGTCGCGCTTCAGCGATTGGTAGCCGAAGATCCTACGTTGCGGGTCAAGACCGACCAAGATACCGGTCAAACGATTCTCGCCGGTATGGGCGAGTTGCATCTCGAGATCATCATTGATCGGATGAAGCGGGAGTTCAAAGTTGAGGCAACCTCAGGCAAACCGCAGATAGCCTATCGCGAGACGATCGGCAAGTCGGCGAACGGTGAAGGTAAATTTATTCGTCAATCCGGCGGCAAAGGCCAATATGGTCATGTCGTCATCAAGCTCGAGCCCAACGCGAAAGGTAAAGGCGTAGAGATTCTCAATGAAACCGTTGGCGGTTCGATCCCTAAAGAATTTATCAAGCCAGCAACCGAGGGTATCCGCGAAGGCACGAACAATGGGGTAGTCGCTGGATTTCCTGTTGTAGATGTTATCGTTAGAATCATCGATGGCTCGTTTCATGAAGTCGATTCTTCTGAGCTCGCTTTTAAAATGGCTGGGATCTTTGCGTTTAAAGAGGCTATGAAACAAGCGATGCCTTTACTCTTGGAGCCGATCATGGCCGTTGAGGTGACGACTCCAGAAGAGTATCAAGGTGATCTGATGGGGGATATCAATCGCCGTCGGGGTCAGATCCAAGGGATGGAGAACAAGACGGGTGCTTGTATCATTACTGCCCACGTTCCCCTTGAGTTGCTCTTTGGTTATGTGACGGATATCCGGTCTCTTTCCAAGGGCCGTGCCAGTGCCGGTATCACGCCTTCGCACTTCGAGCAGGTGCCGAATTCTCTTCTCGCCAAGATTGTCGAGACTAACGCCAAAGGGCCCGCCCGCAGTTAAACCATCGTTCTTTTTTTTGCCATGAAAGGCCAACGCATTCGCATTAAACTCCAAGGCTTCGACTATCGCGTCATCGATCAGTCGGCGCAGGACATCGTCGAGACCGCAAAGCGCTCGGGAGCCCGCGTATCTGGACCGATTCCCTTACCCACTCGGATCGAGAAGCTCTCGGTGAATCGCTCGCCGCACGTCGATAAGAAGTCGATGGAGCAATTCGAGACCCGAACCCACAAGCGCCTGATTGATATTATCGAGCCAACGGCCCAGACGGTCGACGAGCTCAAGAAGCTTAATCTTCCATCCGGCGTGGACATTACCATCAACGTCTAATACCCAGACAAAACTACTCTACAGTCAGCAGTTGCCTATGTGCCCGACCGGCACCGCTGGGTCCCTCGCTTAAGTAGGTCCGTATAAACGGAAAATTTTCCACCTACCACTTAGCCCATGATCTCCTCACTCCTAGGTAAAAAACTCGGGATGACGCAAATCTACGACGCTCAAAACGTCCTGGTTCCCGTCACCGTCGTTGAGGCCGGACCTTGTCCAGTGGTTCAGGTCAAAACCGTTGAGAAAGACGGCTACAACGCAGTTCAAATTGGCTTCTCCTCCAAGAAGCCGAAAAACACGGCGGGTGGCGAACAAGGCCACGCCAAGAAAGCCGGACTTGAGATTGCTCCACGCGTGCTCAGCGAAGTTCGTTCGGCCTCCGCTCCTACACTTAAAGTTGGGGACGTCGTTACGGTCGCAGCCTTCACCGAGGGGCAACTCGTCGACGTCAGCGGAATCACCAAGGGCAAAGGTTTCCAAGGTGTCGTGAAGCGTTTCCGTGTGGCCGGCGGCCCCGCCTCCCACGGCTCAATGTTCCATCGGCGAATTGGTTCGATCGGCATGCGCCAGACCCCCGGCCGCGTCTGGAAGAATCAAGCGATGCCCGGCCACATGGGAAGCGAGGCCCGGACGGTGCAGAATTTGCGCGTAGTAAAGATTATCGCCGAGCAGAATATCATGTTGGTAAAGGGAGCAATTCCGGGAGCAAACGGTGACGATATTATTGTTCGATCCGCCATCAAAGGTCAGCCAAAGGCAGCGAAGTAATTTGGAGCATCCATCATGAAACTCACCGTTTTTAGCCCAGATGGCACCACTAGCCGCGAACAAGAGTTCGAAGGTTTACCGAGCTTTGATGGCGACAAAGGCCTTCAAGCGCTCAAGGACGTTATCGTCGCGATCAACGCGAACAATCGTCAAGGAACGCATTCTACGAAAACTCGTGGAGAGGTCCGCGGCGGCGGGAAGAAGCCATGGCGGCAGAAGGGAACCGGTCGTGCCCGCGCCGGTTCGACCCGCTCGCCCCTTTGGGTTGGCGGAGGAGTGGTTTTTGGGCCCAAGCCTCGGGACTACTCGAAGAAAATCAATTCTAAGGTTAAGGCATTGGCTTTCAGCAGGGCGCTTTTCGACCGCGCTTCCGCCGGAGAAATCGCGGTGATCGAACAGTTCATTTCGGAAAGCGGAAAGACCAAGGGAGTAAATCAAATCGTCGGCCGTATCGCGCCAGCCGGGAAGGTCCTCCTCGTTGATTCTCCGTTCGCTGTGGTTACAGCCCGCGCCGCTCGTAACATCGAGAGAGTCTATCTCCAAGAGGCCGCTAAGCTAAATCCTGTAGATTTAGCGAAATACAAGAAGATCATCGTCAGTGTAAAAGCACTTGAGACCATCATCGCCCGCGTCAATGGAGGGAAAAACTGATGAACGCCCACAATGTCCTGAAAACCGTCCTGCTTACCGAGAAAGCCAATAAGTTGTCGGCAAGCTTGGGCCAATATACTTTTGAAGTTTATCCGAGCGCCAATAAGCACGCAATCGCGCTTGCCGTAGAGGAGACATTCAAAGTCACCGTCCGACGCGTTAATGTCCAAAACTACCGAGGAAAGAACAAGAAGAGCCGCCAAGGCCAGCCAAGTGTAACCTCAGACTTTAAGAAGGCTATCGTTACCCTAAAATCCGGCGACAAGATCGAGCTCGTCTAATCAACGCTCCGAATCGTAACACCCATCATGGCTATTCATTCTTTCCGTCCACTAACGCCTTCAAGCAGGTTTACCTCGCTGAACAAACGCGAGGGCCTGTCAAAAGAGCGTCCGCAACGCAGCTTAACCGAGCCAAACAAAAAGACCGGCGGCCGAAATGTTTACGGTCGCGTCACGTCTCGGCATCGCGGGGGCGGTCACAAGCAACTTTTCCGCGTGATTGATTTCAAACGCGACGTGCTTGATATGCCGGCGCGGGTCCAGGCGCTCGAATATGATCCGAACCGCACTTCGAATATCGCCCTCATCGCCTACACGAATGGCGAAAAACGCTATATACTGGCACCGAACGGACTAAAAGTCGGCGACGCGATCTTCGCATCGAATAAGGCGACGACCAACGATTTCAATGTCGGTAACAATTTTCCCCTTGAGCTGATTCCACCTTCCACCCGACTCCATTGTGTAGAGCTTGTGCCCAATCGAGGTGCCAAGATCGCTCGATCGGCCGGGACCGCTTTGGAACTTGTTGCGGTTGAGAACGGCGTTGCTCAACTCAAGATGCCCTCCGGCGAGCTCCGCGTTGTTAATGCGAAATGCCGGGCGACAATTGGTGAAGTCGGTAACGGCGATCACAATAAGCAATCTCTTGGCAAGGCTGGCCGTAGTCGTTGGTTAGGACGCAGACCGCATGTGCGAGGCATGGCCATGAATCCTGTCGACCATCCCAACGGAGGCGGACAGGGCAAATCGAAGGGCGGCGGCGGTCGTCAGCAACTCGTGTCCCCGTGGGGTCAACTTGCGAAGGGCTTCCCAACCCGTCGTCGCTCAAAGCAATCAAACAGTATGATCATCGTTCACCACAACGGCCGGAAGCCGCGTGGCCGAAAGTAAGTAACCCTAGCTTTTTCGCACCATGGCACGTTCCATCAAAAAAGGTTTCTTTGTCGACTACCATCTGCTCGAGAAGATCGAGAAGGCTGTTAAGGCCGGCGCTAAGAAACCCATCCAGACTTGGTCCCGCCGCTCGACGATTACGCCGGATTTCATCGGCCACACGTTTAGCGTTCACAACGGCAAAATATTCACGGCCGTCTACGTTACCGAGAATATGGTCGGTCATAAGCTCGGTGAATTTGCCCCCACGCGTATCTTCAAGTCTCATGGTGGCATGACGCGCAAAGAAATTTAAGCCCGATTCTACCGATGCGAATTCAAGCTCTTTACGTCTGGATGCTTTTGGTCTGCACAGTGTCGATTTTTTCGTCTAACTCTTCTGCTGCAACTAGCTTCGGTCGATCCGAGATTGTCGCGATTCAAAATGCTCGGACGGCGGACCTTGTGATTTTAGGCTCGGGATTTGATTCCGGACTACGCCAAGGAATGATCTGCGGAGTATCCCGGGGATCTGTGACGGTGGGCAGCGTGCTGTTGGTCGAACTAAGATCGACTTTATCTGCAGCGCTAATCTTGGACCTCAATCCTGGACAGTCGCTGGCGGCCGGCGATCAGATAGAAATCAAAATTCTTAAAACCTAAGTTATCGTAACGAATCCAAAGGGTAGTTCGGAGCACATGTTCCACCTCTACCGCCGGTTGAAATAACCGGAATCTCCACAACCACCATGGAAGTCCAAGCCCTCACACGCTACGCCAGGATGTCACCTAAAAAGGTGCGCGAAGTAGCACGCACTATTCAAGGTCGTAAGGCCACCGAAGCCGTCGAGTATTTGGCGCTAATTCCCCGCAAGTCTGCCGGACTTATCGGTAAGACCCTTAAGAGCGCTATCGCGAACGCGGAAAACAACAACAACCTCTCAGCCGACTCTCTTTCTGTTAAAAGCGCCATCGTCGAAAACGGTCCCGTTCTTAAGCGCTTCAAGGCCGGAGCTCGCGGAACCGCGATGCCCCGTCGGAAGAAAATGTCCCACATTCGCATCGTCCTTTCTGACGGTAACGCCAATTAATTAACCACCATGGGCCAAAAAACCAATCCAATAGGCTTCCGCCTTGCCGTTCGACGTAACTGGCAATCGCGATGGTTCGCGACTAAAAAGGAATTTCCGAAGTTGCTGCTTGAAGATCAGTTGATCCGTGAGTCGCTTATGGCCAAGCTTAAGCAGGCCTCCGTTCCCCGGATCTTCATAGAGCGGGCGTCTAACCGCGTTCGCGTCAAAATTTACACCGCTCGTCCTGGCATTGTGATTGGCCGAAAGGGTGCGGAGGTCGAGAATATCAAGGCCGATCTGGCTAAGCTTACTGGGAAGGATATTCTTTTGGACATTCAAGAGGTGAAAAAGCCTGAAATTGAGGCTCAGCTGGTGGCCGAGAACGTTGCACTGCAACTTGAACGTCGCATTGCATTTCGCCGGGCGATGAAGAAGGCCGTCGAAATGGCGATGGCGCTGGGTGCTGAGGGCATCCGAATCCAATGTTCCGGGCGACTAGGCGGAACCGATATTGCGAGGCGTGAATGGCAGCGCAAAGGCCGTGTGCCTTTGCATACCCTTCGGGAGAACATCGACTATGGCTTCTCAGAAGCCCTCACCCTCTACGGCAAAATTGGTGTCAAATGCTGGATCTGTAAAAAAGAAGAACCCGCGACTTAAACGCTCCATAATCCACGAAGTCACCTAGAAGGAAACTCACATGGCTCTAGCTCCCGCCCGCACCAAATACCGTAAGACGATGAAAGGATCCCGCGCTGGCAATGCCAAGCGCGGCAACACGATCGCTTTCGGTGAATTCGGCCTTCAATCGCTCACACGCGGTCCGATGACCGGACAACAAATCGAAGCTGCTCGAGTCACCATCTCGCGTCACCTCAAGAGAAAAGGTAAGCTTTGGATTCGTGTTTTCCCTCATAAACCCGTCACCAAGAAACCTCAGGAAGTGCGCATGGGTCAGGGTAAAGGCCCTGTCGAGTTCTACGTCGCCGTCATCAAGCCCGGTGCGGTTCTTTTTGAATTGGCCGGTGTTTCCATAACTGTTGCCAAGGAAGCATTCCGCCTTGCCGACGCCAAGTTGCCTTTTCACTGCCGCTTCATCGCTCGCGATGGCGCGACGGTTTGAGTTAACAGTTCCTAGAATCTATCTCGCTATGACCGCCAAAGAAATAAACGAACTCTCCCTTAGTGAGATCACGACGAAACTACGTGAAACCCGCGAACTACTTCTCCAGCTCCGTCTTCGCAAGCAAACGGGCCAAGTGGAGAAACCGCATTTACTCCGTTCTTATCGGAAAGATATAGCGCGTCTCGAAACCGTGCTTACTGCCAAAAAGAAAACATCCGCAGTGGCCGCTTAACGCGCCCCCGCCATCAATCGCATCAAAGCCATGTCCTCCGTCTCCTCAGATTCCCGCAATACGCGCAAGACCATTGTAGGTTTTGTTACCAAACGTTCCGGCGACAAGTCCATCAAGGTCACCATTCCGTATAAGACTCCGCATCCTCTCTACCACAAGGTAATCAACAGAAAGACCGTCGTCCACGTGCACGATGAAAAGAACGAGACCAAGGTCGGCGACAAGGTGGAAATCATGGAGACTCGGCCACTTAGCCGTTTAAAGCGTTGGCGCATCACAAGCATCGTCGAGCGCGCGGTCACCACCGACGCGGTAGCGATTTCCGAAAACGATGTCGCGGCCCAAGTTCCGACGAAAACCATCTCTAACAAGCAGGTTGCGAGTTCGACCTAACTCACGAAAAAAATTAATTTTAAGGAGATTATATGATTCAACTCCGTTCCATTCTCGAAGTCGCCGACAATACAGGTGCACGCAAGGCCGCCATGATTAGTAAGAAAGGGCAAATCACGACGACGGCCTCAGTTGGCGATGTCATCACCGTCCACATCAAGTCAAGCGCGACGGAAGCTACCGTAAAGAAAGGTGAGGTCGCCAAGGCGGTAGTCGTTCGCACGAGGGCCCCTGTGCGCCGTTCCGACGGCAGTTACCTGCGTTTTGACAGTAATGCCATAGTAATTATCGACGCCGCGAACAATCCCAAGGGCACACGCATCTTCGGCCCTGTCGCACGTGAACTTCGCGCGAAAAACTTCATGAAGATCATCTCTCTTGCTCCGGAGGTTCTTTGATTATGGCCCAAAAATTTCACATAAAACGGAACGATCAAGTCGTTGTAATCGCCGGTTCCCACAAGGGTAAGGAAGGCAAGGTCCTTGAGGTCATCGTTTCGAGCCAGCGCGCGCGAGTTGAAGGCGTCGCCATGATGAAGCGCCACTTGAAAAAGTCCTCGGAGCATCCTCAGGGAGCAATCGTTGAGCGTGAGGGCACAGTTCATGTCTCAAATCTAATACTTAAAGCAGCATTCGACGCTAGTAAACGTAAGAAAGCGACCACGTCTGCCCTTTGAGATAATTGCGCGCTTGCCATCGTGCTCCCCAAATTGACTGTGTGAACCTTTTTCCATTCTAATCTCTCCCTTAAGCCGCCGGGTCGGAAATCCGGTGATTATTACCATGAGCAAAGTTCCTGCACTAAAGAAAATTTATCTCGATCATGTCTTTCCTGAGATGATGAAGAGTCGCGGCTATGCCAACAAGCATCAGGTGCCTAAGATCGTGAAGGTCAGTCTCAATACCGGAATTGACGCGGAGGCCGACAAAAATCAGATCGCCGATATTCAGCGCGATCTCGGGGCTATTGCAGGTCAAAAGCCGGTCCTTACCAAGTCTAGGAAAGCGATTTCAAACTTTAAACTCCGTGAGGGTCAGGTTGTAGGCTGTCGTGTCACTCTGCGTGGTAACGCTATGTGGGAGTTTCTCTATCGTTTACTTGCGGTCGCTCTTCCGACCATTCGCGACTTTCGAGGAGTTTCCTCGAAACTCGACGGCCAGGGAAATTATAATCTTGGGGTGACGGATTTCACCATCTTCCCTGAGATTACAGTCGAGAACGTCAAGAAGACCATGGGGCTTGATCTCACGATTGTTACCACCGCGAGCACCGACGACGAGGGTCGAGAGTTACTGAAGTTGCTCGGTATGCCTTTCCGCCGTATTGAAGCAAAACCGGCGTCCGCCGCCTAATCATCCAAAGCCATGCCCAAGACATCCGCCATCGAGCGCAATAAAAAGCGCATCAGCCTCGTCACCAAGCACGCTGTCCAGCGCGCAGAGCTAAAGGCTATCCTTAAGAGTCCAGGAACAACTGACGACGAGTTTTTTGCCGCATCCAAGAAGCTCCAGAAAATGCCACGCAACTCCTCTGCCGTGCGGGTCAAAAACCGCTGCTCAATGAGTGGCCGGCCACGCGCGTTCATCCGTAAATTCGGTGTTTCACGTATTCAGTTCCGCGAGTTAGCGCTTGCCGGTAAGATTCCTGGCGTAACCAAGTCCTCTTGGTAATCTATTCAATTACCGACGGGAGTATACGCGCATTTTGCGCGTTGGATATGACCCGAAGGAAATCAACCTACATCCAAACATGACCGATCCAATTAGCGACTTCACTACGCGCTTGCGTAACGCCAGCCGAGCAAAACTTAGCAACTGTGTATCTCCGCATTCCAAGCTCAAAGCGAGTATCGCGGCGATCTTGAAAGCGGAAGGATACGTCTCAGATTTTTCCGAAGGCACGGACCTCCAAGGGCACAAAACCCTTGTTGTAAAGATGAAGTATGTCGACGGCACCCCCGCTCTTACCGCCATCAATCGCAGCTCCAGCCCAGGCCGTCGGATTTATTCGTCCTATAGCGAAATCCCGCGGGTCCTTAATGGCCTCGGGATAGCGATCGTTTCTACGTCGAAAGGCCTGATGAAGGACGCCGACTGCCGCCGCAATAAAGCCGGTGGCGAACTGATCTGCAACGTTTGGTAACCCGCCTTCACCATGAGCCGAATCGGCAAACAACCCATTTTCATTCCCGACACAGTCAAAGTCGGGATCAATAACTCCACGGTCATCATCGAGGGCCCTAAAGGCAAGGTGACGAAAGTCTTTGCTCCTGTGGTAAAGATCACCGTTGCCGACAAGAAAGTCACATTTGCTCCCGCCGAGGATTCTCGTTTTGCGAATGCTATGTTTGGCACCGTGAGATCTATTGTCGCTGGTATGGTCAAGGGCGTGACAGAAGGGTATAGTAAGGACCTCGAAATCCAGGGCGTTGGCTTTAAGGCTAACCTGAAGGGCAAGCAACTCGACCTCGCCCTTGGCTACTCCCATCCGATTCTGATGGAAATTCCCGATGGAATTAAAATCACCGTCGTTGAAGGCACCAAAGTTAAGGTCGAAGGCTGCGACAAACAGCTTGTCGGTGCCGTCACTGCCGAGATTCGCAGTTATTATCCGCCGGAGCCTTACAAGGGCAAGGGTGTCCGCATCGTTGGCGAACGCGTTCGCCGAAAAGAAGGAAAGACTGTCGCCTAAACGGCGGCCTATTTACATATTGGGGCACGATATCCATGAACTCAACTTACAAAGCCGAACTTCTACAAAAGCGTCGCTGGCGCATTCGCAAAAAGGTCGTCGGAACGGCCATGCGACCACGACTCAGTGTCAAGTTTAGCGGTCAGAATATTTATGCCCAAGCCATCAACGATGAGCTTGGTCTGACTCTCGTGTTTCTTGGAACACTTGATCCAGAACTACGTAAGCAAAAGCTTGGCGCCAATATTGCCGGGGCCACAGCACTTGCCACCGCATTTGTTACGAAGGCTAAGGCAGTTGGCATAACTGCAGTGGTATTCGACCGCAGCGGCGCGCTATACCACGGCAAAGTTAAGGCATTTGCCGATACCGCACGTGCGGGCGGCCTTGTATTCTAAAACCAGCCTATGAGCACTGAAATTGTTTCTCCTGTTCCTGCCCCGGAATCTCCAGCTCCTGCCCGTGCCGGAGATCGTGGTCAACGCGGCCCTCGGCGCGATGGTAATGGCCCCCGCGGCCCGCGTCGCGATGACCGAAATAAGCCGACGCTCTCGGCTGACGGAACGACCATGATTGAGAAGGTCGTGTTCATCAATCGTTGCGCCAAGGTTGTTAAGGGCGGCCGCCGCTTTAGCTTCTCTGCACTCGCGGTTGTCGGCGACGGGAAGGGCAGAGTCGGTATTGGCTACGGAAAGGCCAACGAGGTTCCCGACGCCATCAAAAAAGGGACCGCCAATGCCCATAAGCACATGGTGAAGGTCAAGCTAAAGGGCGACACCATCTCCCATGACGTTTTCGGCGAATATGACGGTGGGAAAGTTCTCCTCAAACCAGCATCTCCCGGCACAGGATTGATTGCCGGTGGTGGAGTTCGTGCAGTGCTCGAGGCCGCGGGTGTAAAGAACGTCCTTACCAAGTCAATGGGCTCTAACAACCATATCGCTGTGGTTAACGCAACCCTCGCAGCGCTTCAACAACTCCGAACAATTGAGGACATCACCGGTGTCCTCAAGTCGACTTAACTTCTGCACCGATCCGAGTCCCGCTTTTTTCCCCGCAAGGAAAAGGGGTGCCCATAACCAGAAACTAATATGAAACTCCATGAGATGAAAAATGTCGTCGGTGCAATACACCGAAAAAAGCGCGTCGGCTGTGGCGAAGGCGGAGGTCATGGTAAGACCTCAGGACGCGGAGGTAAAGGGCAGTCGGCCCGCTCCGGTAGCAGTATACGCCCTGGTTTCGAAGGCGGGCAAATGCCCCTCTATCGCAAACTCCCGCATCGCGGTTTCAATCAATCAGCTTTCCGAGTAGAGCCGATTATCGTCAATGTCGGAGATCTCGCTCGTCTTGATCCTACGATTACCGAAGTCAATGCGTCAGTATTGGCTGCCGCTGGTCTTGTGCGTCATGATGAAGAGTTTCTCAAGGTCCTAGGGGATGGAGAGGTCACACGTCCTTTCAAAGTTACGGCGTCCAAGTTTTCCGAATCCGCTAAAGCCAAGATCGAAAAGGCCGGTGGCCAAGCAATTCTTGCCGGGGAAAAGTAAGCGCAACCTAGAGTCGCGTTTCTTCTGCCGCTTCGTCCTCGCTCCCTGTTAATCGAAAATTTTAAATGTTTTCCGCCTTCACGAACTCGCTGAAAATTCCCGAGCTACGCTCGCGAATTTTTTATACACTCTCGCTGTTGTTCGTTGCACGCGTCGGTGCCCATATTCCCCTTCCTGGTATCGATCCTGCTCCTTTGCAAAAATTTTTTGCTGAGCAAGCGGGCGGCACGGGTGGCGCATTAGTTGGGCTCTATAACATGTTCACCGGCGGCGCTCTCGTTAAAGGAGCGGTCTTTGCGCTGGGTATCATGCCATATATCAGCGCCTCCATTATTTTCCAGTTGATGACGGCGGTCGTGCCAGCCCTCAGCAGGCTCCAACAAGAGGGGGATGTTGGACGCCAAAAACTGACGCAATATATGCGTTATGCGACCGTGCTCATTTGCCTAATACAAGGAACACTGTTGATTTGGGCCCTCGAGCAACCGGGTCGCCTATTCCCTGGATACGATGAAAATGTTTACGGTCCAATCGTAGTGGTTGGAAAAGTCGGGTTTCTGATTACTTCGGTCATTTTCATGACAGCCGGGACAATGCTTTTGATGTGGCTGGGTGAACAAATCACCCAACGGGGAATCGGAAACGGAGTATCTCTTCTTATTACCGTGGGTATTCTCGCCGATATTCCTAATGCGGCCGTCGCAACCTACGATATGTTTTTCCGTCCGGTGGGCACAGGTCAAAGCCTTGGCCTCCCGCAAGCCGCAGTGATGTTGGTTCTATTTGTAGTGGTTACCATGGGCGTTATCATGGTTGTTCAGGGCCAGCGGAAGATACCGGTTCAGTATGCTAAGCGTGTTGTCGGCAATAAGGTAATGGGCGGCCAAAGTTCCTTTTTGCCCCTTAAAGTGAACTATTCCGGCGTGATGCCGGTGATCTTCGCGAGTGCGATTCTTTTGTTCCCTCAGCAAATTTTTTCCCAATTGGGCGCGGCTTTTAATATTAAATTCCTAAGCGAGATTTCCCAAAATCTCCTTAGGGGACATTGGAGCTATTACCTGATCGATACAGTATTGATCATGTTTTTTAGCTACTTCTGGGTTTCCGTAATGTTTAAGCCGATCCAGATTGCCGACGACCTGAAAAAATACGGCGGTTACATACCAGGCGTGCGCCCGGGCGAACCAACCGCCCAGTTTCTCGATTTTATCATGACGCGGCTAACCCTAGCGGGCTCGATTTTCTTGACGATAATCGCTGTTATGCCCGATCTATTGCTTTTTGAGCTCAATGTGCCGCAAAGAATCGCGATTTTCTTTGGTGGAACTGGTATGTTGATTACGGTTGGAGTGATTCTCGACACGATGAGGCAGATCGAGACGTTCCTCCTCCAGAGGCATTACGATGGGTTCCTAAAGAAGGGCCGGATCAGAGCGAGAAGTGGTAATCCGCAAGGAATGACAGGCGATGCGCTGAGTTCTGAGGCGATCTTGAAGCTAGCCCTTCCGATGCTTGGTCTACTGTTCTTAGGGGTATCGATCGCGGCATTCCGTCATTTTTCAAAATAAGTTCTTTACTTAGCCATAATGGTCGTATTGATCGACCCTCCGGTGAACTCATAAATAATGAGATCATCGGAATACTTTCTCCGCAGTAATTGCAGTTTTATTTAAAAAAAATTGCGCCCATGTGGAATGTTCTTTGCACTTTGAGCACGTCTCTTCTTTCCAGAAATTCTGAAGGAAGATTTCACGCGATCTCGTTCAATTCGAGGGAATGGCGAGTCCCCTGCAACCAGCATGGTGTGCAGATAACACGCGTGTATACCTGATGCGGGCTGTTCTCCGATTTCGAACCCGGCTACGATGCTCCAAGCAATGATGCGGTGTGATTTCCAAGGGTTTCGCGGACCAAATCCGCACCTTTCGGTCACCCTCGACCCGGCTTCGGCCATTTGGTTCAGTGGTCTCGGCATCAAAGCTGGCGGCATAAGAACTTGCGGAAAATCAGCATCATGATCCCCATTAAGGATAAGGCTGGAATTGTTAAGATGCGTGAAGTTTGCTCCCTAGCGGCGACTGTCTTGGATATACTTAAAAGGATGGTTCAACCAGGAGTTACGACCCAAGACCTGGAAGAAGTAGGTCGAGAGGAAATGGAGCGTCTTGGCGTTCGCAGCGCATGTTTTGGATACCGCAACGGTTCACGGCTTTATCCCGCGCATACATGCATTTCCGTTAATGACGAGATTGTCCATGGCATCCCGTCATTCCGTCGTATTCTCCGTGAAGGAGATATCGTTTCGATTGATGTCGTTGTTTCCCGAGAAGGCTACATTGGAGACAATGCATTTACAGTTCCCGTTGGAGCGGTTTCGGAAACTGTCGCAAAACTTCTCCAAGTTTCCTCGGAAGCTCTCAATCTAGGAATACGTTCTGCCGTTGTCGGAAATAGGATCGGAGATATCTCCCACTCGATTCAGACTCATTGCGAGAAAAACGGATTTAGTCTAGTTCGGGATATGGTTGGCCATGGAGTTGGGCTTGCGATGCATGAGCCGCCTGAGATCCCCAATTTTGGCCGATCTGCCACCGGAGCGAAGATCCGGCCTGGTATGACATTCGCAATAGAACCGATGGTAAATCTGGGTGGGTTTAGAACCAAGACTCTAGCTGATGGCTGGACTCACGTTACGCTAGATGGATCCCCTTCGGCACATTTCGAGCATACAGTGCTGACGACAGAAAGTGGTCCAGAGATACTGACGGTCCCAAGTGCAGTTTAATTTCCCTATAAAATTTTCAATCTAACATTTAACCACACATACAACCATGCCTCGATTACTCGGCGTTGAAATACCAGCGAAAAAGAAGATCGCGTATTCCCTTCGATATATATATGGAATCGGTCCTCAGCGGGCCGATCTTATCGTTAAGGAAGTCGGTATTGATCCTGACATGCGCGCCCAGGATCTTACTGAAGAACAACTTAACAAAATTCTTCACGTAATTACCGACCGCAAGTGGGTAGTTGAAGGCGACCTTCGTCGAGATCACACTGCAAACTTGAAGCGCCTTCAGGCGATCAATTGTTACAGGGGCATTCGCCATCGTCGAAGTCTCCCTGTTCGCGGTCAGCGAACGAGCACAAATGCGCGGACGCGCAAGGGGCCGCGCAAGACGGTCGGAGTTACAAAAGCTAAGGAAGTTTAACATTTATTAATATGGCCGAAGAAAAGTCCCAGTCCAAGAAAGACAAACCCGCGAAGGCTCCAGCCGCTTCGGGAGAAGCGACGGCTTCCAAGACTCCAAAGCCGCACAAGGCTTCGGGGGGGCCTGACGCGGTGCCCTCAGTAAGTGGCTCTCAGCCTGCGCCACAGCAGGAAAACAAACCCGTTGACTTAGTTGGCGGCGTTGCACGGCAGCCTACCGCTGAAGAGCTTCTGAAGGAGGAAATTGGTTCCATTAAGGTAAGGAAGGCTAAGGGTTCCAAGAATGTCACTTCCGGTGTCGCAAATGTGCTCGCCTCGTTTAACAATACGATTGTTTCGATCACAGATCACAAGGGGTCCGTCATCGCTTGGTCTAGCGCCGGAAAATGCAATTTCAGAGGCTCGCGTAAATCCACGGCTTATGCCGCTCAGATCGTGGCTCAAGACGCTGCACGAAATGCTATGTCACACGGTCTTAAGGATGTGGTGATTCGTATCTCGGGCCCTGGTTTGGGTCGGGATAGCGCAGTAAGGGCATTGCAGGCGATCGGCTTAGAAATTACATCAATCGTTGATGTCACTCCGATTCCACATAACGGCTGTCGTCCGCGTAAGCGCCGTCGCGTCTGATCTTAATTTCTTTCAATTATCCGTAACTTCTAACTTTTTCGAACATGGCTCGTTATACAGGTCCCACAACTCGCATCAGCCGTCGCTTTGGTGTGCATCTTCTTGGCTCCGGCAAGGCGCTTGAACGGAGAAACTACCCTCCTGGTCAGCATGGTCCGAAATCACGGCGTAAAGTTTCTGAATATTCTGTTGGCTTGGGCGAGAAGCAGAAGCTGCGCTACGTCTATGGTCTTCTCGAGCGTCAGTTCCGACGGACTTTTGAAATCGCGAAGCGCGAACGCGGCGTTACTGGCGAGCGGTTCATGCAACTCCTAGAGACTCGTCTCGACAGCGTCGTTTATTTGCTTGGTCTTGCAAAAAGTCGTGCTGCGGCTCGACAGTTTGTAAATCATGGGCATATACGTGTTAACGGACGGAAACTCGATATTTCCAGCTATAGCGTGAAAGCCGGCGATGAAATCGAGGTCAAGAACGCTCCAGCCTCACGTCAGTTCGCCACGAGGAATCTTGAGGAGAACCGCATCCGAAATGTTCCAGGCTGGCTCGCGCTCAATCCTGAAGCATTCAAGGCGAATGTGATCAGACTTCCGAAGCGTGATGAAATGGACCAAACTATCAATGAGCAGTTGATCGTGGAATTCTATTCTCGTTTCTAATCAATCACAACGCCAAGATTTTATATTATTTAAACTGTTAGAGTTCAATACCATGCCCAAACGCCTCGGAAAGTTCGAACTCCCCAATAAGCTAACGAAGATCGAGGAAGGCTCCACGCCTACCTACGCAAAATTCATTGCAGAGCCATTTGAAGCTGGCTACGGCCATACCGTCGGAAACTCGTTACGACGGGTTCTCCTGAGCTCCATTGAAGGAGCGGCGATCTCATCGATCAAGATCGATGGAGTTAGCCATGAATTCCAATCAATCGATGGAGTTGTCGAAGACGTAACCGACATAGTTCTCAACCTGAAAAAGGTCCTGATCGTTTCCCATAAACGTGATGTAATCAATTTGGCGATCAAGGCGAACAAGGTCGGGCCTGTGACGGCGGCGGATATTCAGGCGGACTCGAATATCTCAATCGTCAACCCCGAGCAGGTGATTTGCACGCTTGATTCAAAACGAACCTTCGAGGCCGAGATCGAGATCAAGACCGGCCGCGGATACTATCCCGGTGAACAGAACAAAAAAGAGGAGCAAGCTATCGGAGTGATTCCGATCGACTCGCTGTTCTCTCCCGTTCGTCTGGTCAAGTATTCGGTTGAAGCTACCCGCGTCGGACAGATTACGGACTATGATAAGCTGATCCTTGAGGTCTGGACTGATGGTCGCATCACCCCTGATGATGCTTTGAAGCAGTCGGCGTCGATTCTTAAGCATCATCTTGATGTATTCGACCGCGTCAGCGAGGAGACTTACGAATTCGAGAACCAACAGTCGGAAGTCAGTGAAGAGCAAAATAAGCTTCGCAAGTTGCTTAACATGTCGGTCAACGAGATCGAGTTGTCGGTCCGCGCCGCCAACTGCCTTAACAACGCTAACATCACCACCGTGGGCGAGCTCGCGATGAAGACCGAGCAAGAGATGCTCAAGTATCGTAACTTCGGGAAAAAATCCCTCAACGAAATCAAGGATAAGCTCGAGGCACTTGGTCTTTCGCTTGGAATGAAGTTCGATGAGCGTTTGTTGGAGACCAAGAAAGAAGCCTAATCCATTTTGGCTCTCGCGCCGTCCGCTGCCGCCTACGCTGCGGCCGGATAGCCGATCGGGAACCGCCAAGAACCAAACACTATGCGTCACAATAAACACCGCGCCTCCCTAGGCGTAACCGCGCCCCACCGTAAGGCGATGATGTCAAATATGGCAGCGTCGCTTATCACCCACGGGCGAATTCAAACCACTCTTGCCAAGGCAAAGGCTCTACGCCCTTTCATTGAAAAAGTGATTACCAAAGCTAAGAAAGCGTCGTTAAAAGTAGATAGGAAAGATGCGATCCACCTCAGGCGCTTAGCTATGGCGGACGTGCGAGATGAAACTGCGATTACGCTTCTTTTTAACGAGAAATATAAGGATTTCTCGAACCGCGCAGGGGGCTATACGCGAATTTACAAATTGGGTCCTCGCGCGCAAGGCGACGCCGCTGAGATGGCATTGATCGAGTTCGTCAAGGCCGACGACCCGGGCTATAAGCGAGTGAAGAACGAGAATCGGACCGCTGGTGTTAAAGCAAAGCAGGCAGACACGCAGGTAGCAGCATTGCCCGCGAGCGGTGATTCTGAAGCCAAGGTTTGACATTCCCCGACTAAAATCAGTTTAAGCATCTAAGGTTGCCCTGTATCACAGGCGCCGAATTATTTCGGCGCCTTTTTCTTTCTGAATAATTGACGGTATCAGGGATGCGCTCCATCAAACTTCCTGATCAGCCCTGCCTCGCTTTTAAACTGACCGTTTTCTGCCATGCTTAATCTGTTTTCCGGTGTCATTTTATTTTGCAGCTCTGTCTGCGTGACCTTTACCGGTCTTGGCATGTTTTACGACAGGCGCGACGGGGCCCGATATGCCGGCGAGCGCGGGAAAACTACGTTCCTTTGCGTGCGATGTGATCGTATTTATACGGCTGCCGCCGAGAGTATAGTCTGTTCCTGTCCGCGATGTGGTTGGGGGAACGCCGGGTTAAAATTCTGAGCGCGCGTTTGACGCCAACCGCCGTAGTGGTGTTGGTTTCTCAACAACCGCGTTTTGCTCCTTTTTCCCATGCCACAGACCATAGCAGTTCTCGATTTCGGATCGCAACTCACGCAAGTAATCGCCCGACGGATCCGCGAATGTCAGGTCTACTCAAAAATCTACCACTTTGCGACCCCTGTGGCTCAACTCCGCGCCGACGGTGTCGTGGGAATCATTCTCTCGGGAGGGCCACAAAGCGTCTACGGGAAGAAGGCTCCACACCCGGATCCGGGTATTTTCGAACTCGATGTCCCCATTTTGGGCATTTGCTACGGCGTGCAACTGATGGGCCACTTCCTAGGCGGCAAAGTGGCGTCGAGCCAGGCCCGCGAATACGGCCTTGGTGAGCTAAAGATCAAAAAACCAAGCCGTCTTTTCGCCGGTCTTCCTCGCTCGCTGCGGATTTGGAATTCGCACGGCGACAAACTCACCAAACTCCCTCCCGGATTCGTGGCAACGGCTGTGTCCGGAAACTCTCCATTTTCCGGCATCGAGGATAAAAAGCGCCGATTCTATGGAATTCAGTTTCATCCCGAAGTCTTCCACACGGAATGCGGGGTAGACATGATTCGTAACTTCCTCGTTGGCATCTGCGGCGCCGCGCAGGACTGGACGACCAAAGACTTCATCGCCCATTCCATAGCTGATATTCGCGCGAAGGTGGGGCCGGCGCGCGTTCTCCTAGGGCTTTCCGGCGGGGTTGATTCCTCGGTTGCCGCCGCTCTGTTGCACAAAGCGATCGGCGAGCAGCTGACGTGCGTTTTCGTTGACAACGGACTCTTGCGCAAGGGTGAGCGCGACTACGTCGAGTCGCTCTACAAGCGGAACTTCAAGATCGATCTCCGCGTTGTGGATGCCTCGAAGCTCTTCCTGCGCCGACTAAAGGGCGTTTCCGAGCCGGAGCAAAAACGCAAGATTATCGGTCGCACCTTTGTCGAGGTATTCGAGCGGTCATTGAAGTCGATTGGCCATGCGGAGTTTCTCGGCCAAGGCACCTTATATCCGGACGTAATCGAAAGCGTTTCCATCGCGGGAAACCCGGCTTCACTGATTAAGACTCACCATAATGTGGGCGGTCTGCCCAAAAGGATGAGGTTGAAGCTCATCGAGCCGTTGCGTGAACTCTTCAAGGACGAGGTTCGCTTGGTTGGCGCCGCGCTGGGACTGCCCAAGGAGGTCGTTTGGCGCCAACCGTTCCCGGGCCCCGGCCTCGGAGTGCGCGTGATGGGCGATATCACGCCCGTGAACCTTGAGATCCTGCGGAACGCCGATGCGGTGCTGCAAGAGGAGATGATGGCCTCGGGCTTCTACTGGAAGGTATGGCAGTCATTCGCGGTTTTTCTCCCGGTTAAAACCGTGGGGGTCTTTGGTGATGAGCGCACCTATGACTTTGTGATCGCGCTCCGGATCGTCGAGAGTGTTGACGCGATGACCGCCGACTGGGCGAAGCTCCCCCACGACTTGCTCCAAAAGATTTCCAGTCGTATCACCAATGAAGTGCGCGGCGTGAGTCGCGTCGTCCTCGATATCAGTTCCAAACCGCCGGCAACGATCGAATGGGAGTAACGGGCCCTAGGTTTGTTCGCTTTGAGGCCAACCGCAGCCATACAATTTCCCCCCATGATCTCGAAACTGCTTCGCCCTTTCGTTTGCCTTTCGGCCTTGTCTGGTTTGGCCATCTCGGCCCGTGCCGAACTTGCGATCATTGCCAAGGCCCGGGCTTATCTCGGTTCCGAGTCCGCGCTGGAAGCGATAAAATCCGTCCACTACCTGGGCACTCTGGTCACAGCCAGCCCGGCCGAGCCCGCGAAACCGGTGCGGGCGGCGGTGGAGATCGTCTTCCAGAAACCCGCGCAACAAAGAATCAACGTCGCTTACGAGAAATCCGTCGAGCAGACGGCGTTGGACGGCTACGATGCTTGGCAGCGTCAACAGGATCCCTCCGACGCGAGCAAGTGGCGACAAACCCTCCTCTCAGCCGACCAAATCAAGCGTCTTCGGGCGAATACTCTGGAGAACCTCAATTTTTTCCGGGCGCTGGACCGCCAAGGTGGGCGCATTGAAAGCCTCGGCACCGCTACGGTGGACGGCCTTGCCTGCGAGAAGGTGGCCTTCGTCCATGGCCCCGATGTCGTTTTTACGCGGTATTTCGAAGCGGCGACCGGCCGCTTGGTTTTGACCGAAACAGAAGCCGGCGGCGCGATACGGGAACAGGGTGAGACAAGGGTAAACGGGGTCCGTTTCCCCAAGGCCATCGTCACCGTTACGAAAACCGCTGATGGCAGAGCCCAGACGGTCACCATCAATTTTGACAAGATCACGGTGAACGAGATCTTCCCGGCGTCTTTCTTTGCGGTGCCTGCGTTGTCGGCGCGCTAAGCCGGCGTGCAGATCAAGCCTCCGGTGGTGCTAGCCTCGCCGGTGAACGCCGCGAACCTGACCTTTTTCCCTCATGCTCACGCTTGATACTTCCGATAAATCCTTTTCCGAGTCTTTGGCGGCTTTTTGCCGCGGAGCTTTGGTGCCCGCCGAGCTTTCGGCGGCGGTTGCGGCGATTCTCGCGGACGTGTGCCGGCGTGGCGACGAGGCGGTGACCCACTACGCGGACAAGTTCGACGGCGCCAAAATTCTTCCGCGCGACTTCCGAGTGAAGCCGGCCGAGATCGTGGCCGCCGCGGGGCGCCTACCCAAGCATGAGTATCGTGCTCTTAAGGCGGCGCTCGCCGGCATCGTGGCGTTCAACCGCCGCAATCCGGCCAAGGCTTGGACGGCGAAGAATCCCCAAGGCGGCATCGTGGGCGAGAAATTCGACCCGATCCGCCGCGTGGGTCTCTACGTCCCCGGCGGTCAGGTGCCGCTGGTTTCCACCGTGCTGATGACCGCTGCGCTGGCGAAGATTGCGGGCTGTCCCCGGATCGCCGTCTTCACGCCCTCGAACCCGGCCGGGAAAATTGCCGACGGTTTGCTCGCGGCCCTCCATCTCGTCGGGATCGACGAGGTCTACCGCATCGGCGGTGTGCAGGCGATCGGGGCGATGGCCTTCGGCACGGCAACCATCCCGGCGGTCGACAAGGTCTTCGGCCCGGGCAACGCCTATGTTTGCGAAGCGAAGCGACAGGTCTTCGGCACCGTCGGCGTCGATTCCCTTCCCGGCCCGAGCGAGGTCATGATCATCGCGGACGAATCGGCCCGCCCCGATTTTGCTGCCGCCGATCTGTTGGCTCAGGCCGAGCACGGCTCCGGTCGCGAGAAAATCTACCTTGTATCCACCTCGGCCAAGGTGCTCGCCGCCATCGTCGCTGAAGTGTGGGTGCAATTGCCGTTGCTCTCGCGCTCGGAAAAGACCGCCCGGGTCTTGGCCGACGGTTGGCTCGCCATCAAGGCGGGTTCGCTCGCCGAGGCTGTCGATGTCGCCAACTATGTCGCGCCCGAACACCTGGAACTCATGGTCAAAGATGCGGCGGCCAAGCGTCTCACCAAAGCCATCACGACCGCCGGCGCGATCATGGTTGGAAACTATACGCCGACGGCGCTGGGCGATTTCACCGCCGGCCCCAGCCACGTCCTGCCGACCGGACGGGCCGGGCGTTTTTTCAGCGGGTTGCGGGTGGCGGATTTTCAACGCCGCACGAGCCTGATCCGTTACGACCGCGCGAGCGTCAAGCGCGGCGCCCCCGTCGTCGCGGCGTTTGCGGCGATGGAGCGGCTCGATGCGCACGGTCGCTCGGTAGCGCTCCGCGCACTCTGAACGGGCGCTCCCTCGGCCTCCGCCTTCGTCCCTATGAATTTCGCCGCTCTCGCTCTGCCGCATGTTGCGAAGCTCCACGCCTACACTCCAGGTTTGCAGCCGACCGAGCCCGGCTGGACGAAGCTCAACACCAACGAAAGTCCCTACGGTCCCTCTCCGCGGGTGACCGAGGCGCTGCAACGCGAGCTCGCGGGACACGGTGATGGGCTGCGGCTCTATCCGAATCCGCGCAGCCAGGATCTTCGCGAGGCGGTCGCCCGGCACCACGGCGCCGGGCTGACTGCGGCCAATGTGATCGTGGGCAACGGCTCCGACGACATCCTCAACCTGCTGGTCCGCGCTTTCTGCTCCCGAACCGCCGCCGCCGGTTTCACTTTCCCGAGCTATTCGCTCTATCCGGTGCTCGTCGGCATCCAAGACGGGCGCGAAGAGGTGGTTGAATTCGACCGGTCGATGCGGCTGCCCGTCGAGCGCATTGCCGCCTCGGAAGCGCAGATTTTTTTCCTGACGTCGCCCAATGCGCCGACCGGCGTCGCCTTCACCAACGCCGAGCTGGCGCGCATCCTGACCGCGTTTCGCGGGCTCTTGGTCGTGGATGAAGCGTATGCGCCGTTCGCCGAGGAGAACGCGATCCCGCTATTGGCGGAGCATTCCCGGTTGGTGGTCGTTCGCACGTTCTCCAAGGCCCATGCGCTCGCCGGGATTCGCGTCGGTTATGCGCTCGCGCAACCCGAGGTCATCGGACTCCTGGATCGCCTCCGCGACAGCTATAACGTCGGACGCCTCTCCCAAATTGCCGCCTTGGCGGCCCTCGCCGACGACGGCTACTACGCCGCCAGCATCGCCCGTATCAAGGCCACGCGTAACCGGGCGATCGCGGACTTTGCCGTCCGTCGGCGGTGGTTCACCTATCCGTCCTCGGCGAATTTCGTGTTCACCGAGCCAAGGAACGCCCGGGGCGAGTCCGGCCCCGCCGTCGCCAAGGCTGCCTACGATTTCCTCTGGGCGCACAAGATTCTGGTCCGGCACTTTCCCAGCCACGCCTTGACCGCGTCTTTCCTCCGAATCAGCGTCGGCTCAGAGAACGAAATGCTCGTTCTCGCCGACACCTTGGACCAATGGCAAAAATCTCAAAACGCGTAGCAAAGGTCGCCCGCAAGACGGCGGAGACGGATATCGTCCTTGCGCTCGCGATCGACGGGGTAGGGCGCTCGAAGATCGATACGGGCGTGCCGTTCTTCGACCACATGCTCACCCTTTTTGCGAAACACGGCCTCTTCGACCTCACGATCAAGGCCAAGGGAGACGTTGACGTTGATTATCACCACACCGTCGAGGACGTGGGGCTTGTCTTGGGTCAGGCTTTCAGGGAAGCGCTCGGCACCAAGGTGGGGATCAAGCGCTACGGCTTTTTTCTTCTGCCGATGGACGAGGCGCTTGCCCGCGTCGTGGTCGACGTGGGCGGTCGGCCGCACTTGGTCTACGAGGCTTCCGCCCCGACGATGTTCGTGCGCGATTTCAATCTCGTGTTGGTAAAGGAATTTTGCCGCGCCTTCAGTAACGCCCTCGGGGCGAATCTGCACGTCCACGTCCTGTATGGCGAGGAGCCGCACCACGTGGCCGAAGCCATTTTCAAGGGCCTGGCGCGGGCGCTCGACGCGGCGACGCAGATCGAATCGCGCGCGGCGAATCTTTTGCCGTCGACCAAGGGCAAACTCTAGCCGGCCTCGCCCCCATGGCCGCAGCCCAACTCCCCCCGGCGACGGCGGTGCCGAACATCGCCGTCATCGATACCGGTATTTGTAACCTCCGCAGCGTCACCAAGGCCCTTGAGGCGGTGGGGGCCTCGGTCAGGGTCGTGCGCTCGCCCAACGAGCTGGCGGAGTCCGGCGCGGGCGGAATGGTCCTGCCCGGCGTCGGGGCGCTCCGTGACTGCGTGGCGTCGCTCCGGGCGTCGCGGATGGATGACGCCGTGCGGGCTTGGATCGCCGCAGATCGTCCCTTCCTCGGCGTGTGCCTCGGCATGCAGGCGCTCTTCGAGAGTTCCGAAGAAGGCAACGTGAGCGGCCTGGGCATTCTGCCGGGCCGGGTCGTGCGTTTCCGGCGGCCGACCGAGTTTAAGATTCCGCACATGGGCTGGAACACCGTGCGGTTTGTTCAAACCGATTCTCCTTTGGCGACCGGCCTTTCACCGGAAGGAGAGGCCTTTTACTTCGTGCACAGTTTTCACTGCGAGCCGACCGATGCCGCCCTCGTGCTTTGCGAGTGTGATTACGGCGGCTCGTTTTGCGCGGCCGTCGCCCGCGGGCGGATGTTTGCGACGCAGTTCCACCCGGAGAAGAGCCAGGCCAAAGGCCTGCAGCTCTACCGCAATTTTGCCGCCGTTGCGGTCGTTGCCTGAGCCACTCGGCTCAATTTCTTCTAAAGCGGGCGGCGGTGCGGGCTAATTTCCGGCGGCTCCAGACGTGCGCGTCCATCTTTGTTTTGCCAGCGGTGTGGAATTGGCTTCGGCTCCTGAATCATGGCTTCCAACGCATCGCTGAAGATCGACGATAAAGAGTATCCTTTGCCGATCATGGTCGGCTCAGAGGGAGAGAAAGCCGTCGATACCCGCGCCCTGCGCTCCGCCTCAGGCTACATCGCCTACGACCAAGGCTACGGCAACACCGGCTCCTGCGAGAGCCAGATCACCTATCTTGACGGGGATAACGGAGTCCTCCGCCACCGCGGCTATCCCATCGATCAACTCGCCGCGCACAGCGATTATGTCGAGACTGCCTATCTGGTGATTTACGGTGAGCTCCCCAGCGCCGCGCAGCGCCGGGAATTTGGCCTGCGCCTCCGCCAAAACGCCGCCGTCGAGACCCAGATGCAGAAAATCTTCGAGGGTTTTCCCAAGGATGCGCCGCCGATGGCGATGTTGTCCTCCATCGTGGCCTCTCTCGCGGCCCATTATCCGCACCTCGCGACCAATAGCTTCGAGAAAGACTTGGCCAACTTCGATCTCGCAGCCGCGATGGCCATTTCGAAGATCCGCACCATCGGGGCGATGCTCTATCGTTACCAGAAGGGTCTGCCTTACATTTTCCCGAAGCAGGAACTGCCGTTCTGCGAGAACTTCCTGCACATGATGTTCTCCGAACCGTATCAGGACTACGTCGCCGAGCCCGAGGTCGCCAAGGCGCTCAACTTGCTCCTCCTCCTCCACGCCGACCACGAGCAGAACTGCTCGACTTCCACGACGCGCATGGTCGGCTCCAGCGCGGCCAACCTCTTTACCTCGATCTCGGCCGGCATCTGCGCGCTGTCGGGCCCGCTCCACGGCGGGGCCAATGCGGCCGTCATGCAGATGCTTCAGACCATCCACGACGAGGGTGACGACGGCACCCGGTTCATCGCGGCCGCCAAGTCGGGCAGCAAGACGAACCGCCTGATGGGCTTCGGCCACGCCGTCTATAAAAACTTCGATCCCCGCGCCAAGATCATCGGCAAGGCCTGCGACGACGTCCTCGCCAAGCTCGGCATCGACGACCCGCTGCTGGCGATCGCAAAAAACCTCGAGCAGGCCGCGCTCAAGGACGACTACTTCATCTCGCGCAAGCTCTACCCCAACGTCGATTTCTACAGCGGCATCATCATGCGCGCCCTCGGGATCCCGGTGAATATGTTCACGGTGATCTTCGCCATCGGTCGCGCTCCGGGCTGGATCGCCAACTGGCGCGAGGTCGCGGCCAACCCCAAGGGCCGGATCTACCGCCCGCGCCAAATCTACGTCGGCCCTGTCAAGCGCGACTACGTGCCCGTCGCGCAACGCTGATCCTGCGTTCCGCTGGCGCGGTCTCGCTCAGGCCCGGGTTTTCTTCTCCGGTGCGGCCTGGAGCAATTCTTCGAGTTCCAATCCGGTAGCCCGCTTGAGTCCGCCGAGGAGCCGCCACAGCGCAAACATCGTCATGGCCATCGTCGGCAAGGCGATGATCGGCCAGCTCAACAAATTCATCCGCGCCAACTCGGCGTTGAAGGCCTCCGAGCCCGCGGGGCTTTTCAAGAGGTAGCGGGCCAATCCGTAGTTGAGCACCGAGCTGACAAAAAATGAAAAGGTCAGCAGGTAGCTCGAGCTCTTCAGCAACTGTTCGAACTCTCCGCGCGCGTTGCGCTCCGCGAGCGCGGTTTCGATCTTCGGCAGGTTGATCACTTGCGGATTGCAGAGCATCTCCTTCACCAGGGGCCAGCGCGTGCCCATCGAGGCCAGCACGACCAAGCCGATCGCACCGGGCACGGCGGCTTCCTTCACCGCGAACCAGAAAACGTCCAACTGCATCAGGGCGAAACTTCCCGTGATCAAAATGCTCACGAACCCGATCGCCGAGATGAAGTTGAACTTCCTGCGCACGGCGAAATCGTAAACCGAGTAGCCGACGGGAAACGCCAGCGCCACGACCAGCGCCCAAGTCGGTCCCAGCCAAGCGAGCTTGCTGCCCCAGCTCAGAATCGAGGTGGGCACGGCGATGTTGCAGACGAGGTTGAGGAGGAGGTTTTCGCGCGGAGGCGCGGCGTGGGCGGCGGGAACGGTCATTTCTTTTTGCGTTCGAGAATCACCGCCGGCTTAGTGGGGTCAACGTTCCTCCCTCATGCTGCTCCTCGGCCTCAACATCGATCACTGCGCCACCGTCCGGCAGGCCCGCTACCGGCAGGCTCCCGCCACCGCGGGCGGCGCCGTCGAGCCCGACCCGGTGGCGCTTGCCGTGCTCGCCGAGCGCGCCGGGACCGACGGGATCACGATCCATCTCCGCGAGGATCGCCGGCATATTCAGGAGCGTGATGTATGGCGCACCCGCGAGAGTATCGCGACGCGGCTCAACCTCGAGATGGCCTGCACGCCTTGGATGATCGATTTCGCCCTCAAGCTGAAGCCCGACTCCGTATGCCTCGTTCCGGAGAGCCGCGAAGAGATCACGACCGAGGGCGGTCTCGATGTGGTCGGGCAGCGCGAGCGGGTTCAGGCGTGCGTGGCGGCGATGACCGCGGCGGGGATCGCCACCAGCCTTTTTATCGATCCGAACGAAGCGGCCATCGAAGCTTCGGCGGCGGTCAAAGCGCCTTGGATCGAGTTGCACACCGGGGCCTACGCCAACGCCTACTTCGGCTCCCGCCGCTCGGCTGAGTTTCAACGTCTCCGGCTGGGTGCGGCGCGGGCCCACCGACTCGGCCTCGTGGTCAACGCCGGTCACGGGATCAACTACGTCAACATCGCCGAGGTTCGCACGCTTCCCCATCTGCACGAACTCAACATCGGCCACAGCATCATCAGCCGTGCGCTCTTCACGGGCATCGAGGCCGCCGTGCGCGATATGAAGGCGCGCATGAACCCTTGAGCCCCGGAAAATCACCATGAATCTCAATCTGCCGCCCGGTGGCGTTTTGGTGGGCCTCGGTTGCGATCTGATCGACGTGCAACGCATCCGCGACGTGCTGGATCGGCACGGCGACCGTTTCCTCGACCGGGTGTTCACGGCGGAAGAGCGCGCCTACTGCTTCGGCATGGCGCACCCGCACAAACATCTCGCCGCGCGCTGGGCCGCCAAGGAGGCGATCTCGAAGACCTTCACCACGGGCATCGGGGCCGAGCTGGGATGGAAGTCCATGTCGATCTACCATGGCGAACGCTCCGAGCCGTTGGTCCGCCTCGATGAGAAAGGCGCCGCGCTGCTCGCTGCGGCCGGGGCCAACCACGTTTATGTGAGCCTGTCGCACACCGAGACTGCGGCGATGGCGGTCGCCGCGATCGTGCGCGCCTGATCCCGCCATGTATCCCGAGGAACCCGAGGACTTCCGGCCGTCGGCCGAGACGGTGCGGCCGGAGCCGAAGCCCAAGCCGTCGCTCGCGCCCTCGTGGGTCATGTTGGGGTTCGCGGTGGGTGCGCTCTTCGTCTGGAAACTGCCGTCGAAGAAAACTCCAGAGCCCGTGCCCGACCCGTCGCCACGCGAGGTTTCCGCTCCGGTCGCGCCGCAGATTGCGGTCGTCGAAGCGGTGTTCTCCGAGTGGGGCCGCTTGGCGGTGTGGGAGAACGACGTGACCGAGGTCGCGCTTTGGAACACTGAAACCAAGGGTTTCTCCGACTGCTTCGAAGTGTTGCGCAACGGCCCCGCGACCTACTTTCGGTCGATCCCGAAACTGACCCGGCCGACCCTGAATCGCGGGGTCCCGGAAAATTCGCCGCTCCAGTTCACTGAAACCGAAGCGCAACGCTCGGACCGGTTGGGTGAGAAGCGCGAGGAGACTTGGCGGGCGTTGAGCGAATCGGCCCGCGCCCCCTCCCGCGCGCCATAGCCAACAGGCAACACCCCGTATTGACCGCCATGGAAATTCCCAGCCACCCGATCCTGAGTTGCGAGGCGGCCGGCGCGTTTGAGTCGGGGTATTTCCAAGGCGACGAAGCCCGCGAGTGGCCGGCGATGGTGCGCGCGGGCAAGGCGGTGGCGGCGGCGGTGCGCCGAGATTTAAGGGAGATCGGCGAGTTTCCCGACGCGGCACGCGTCCTCGTGCTGGCCGGCAAGGGCCACAACGCCGGCGACGCGCTGATTGCCGCCCGGGAATTGCTCGCGATGTCGCCCACGGCGTCGGTCGACGTGGAATTTGCCTTTGGCGATGGGGCTTTGCGTCCGCTCGCGCAACGCGCTTGGCGCGAATTGGTGCAGGCCGCACCCGGCCGGGTTTCCGCGGTAGGCACCGAGCCGGGGGCGAGTTATATTCTCTGCCTCGACGGGGTATTTGGGTTTCGCTTTCGTCCTCCGATAGAGCCGCGAATCGCCGCCCTGTTCGCGCGCGTGAATGCGCTACCGATTCGCCTGCGCGCCGCCGTCGACGTCCCGAGCGGCGGACTCTTCCGCGCGGATTTCACCTACGCGACCGGCATCGTGAAGACCGCCGCGCTCGACCCGGTCTCGGCGGGCCGCTTGCGCTACCTCGATTTGGGTTTCTTCGCGGATGACGGTGCGGTGGCCCCGCTCGCGGCTTCGGACCGCGTGCTGGTCCCCGCGCTCTTGGCACCGCTCGCGGCGCTGCGACCCGCGCAGTCGGACAAGCGCACATTCGGTCACGTGGGGATTGTCGGCGGATCGTGCAGTTACCCTGGCGCGGTCCTGATGGCGGCGCTGGCCGCAGTGCGCAGCGGGGCCGGACTCGCTACCGCGTTTGTGCCGGAGTCCTTGGCGGCGGCGTTCGCCGCGCGCGCTCCCGAGGTGATGTGGGTCGGCTGGCCGGAGACGCCCGACGGCGGGCTCGCGTTGGAAGGGCGGCATTTGTTGGAGGCGTTGCGCGGGAGGTTGACGGCGCTGGTGATCGGCCCGGGACTCGGTCGTGAGGCCGAAACCCTTGCTCTGGCGAAGGACATCGTCGCCCGGTCGTCCGTGCCGCTGGTGATCGATGCGGATGCCCTCCAGCCCGACATCGTCGCGGCAGGTGCGTCGTCACGCGTGCTCGCGCCCCATGAAGGCGAGTATGCGCGGATCGCCGGCGCGCGTTCGACGAACGCCACGGTGGTCCGAAAAGGCCCTCTCACCCGGATTGAGAGTTGGCCGGAAGGGGGCGCGAGCTATTTCAGCCTGGCCGGCGGTCCGGTGCTCGCCCGTGGCGGGAGCGGAGACTTGTTGGCGGGCCTGATCGGCGGGTTGCTGGCCCAGGCGCCGGGCGAGCCTCTGCGTGCGGCTTGCCAAGGGGTGATGTGGCACGGTCTGGCCGCGGATGCGCTGGCGCGAGCCCACGGTCAGGTTGCCGTGAACACGACGCAGGTGCTCGACTTTCTCGGGCCGGTTTTGCGCGATGTGCAGGAGCCTGCTTGCAGGCGATGATGAGGCCGCGCTCCCGGAAAATCTCCTGCAAGCAGGCTCCTTCCTTTCGGCTGGCGAGCGTGGAATCGGCGCGGATAAGGTGGGGTCTATGATGAGCGACTTGACCGAGCGGCAGGCTTTCCTGGTTTTGAATGCGCTGCCGAACATCGGTCCGATCACGCTCAACCGCCTGCTCGACGAACTGGGCGGTGATCCCCGCACGATCTTCTCTACGGAGAAACGCCGGCTCGAATCGGTAAGAGGCGTGGGTCCGGTTATCAGCGCGACCCTCGGCGCGTGGGCGCAGCATTTTGACTTGGCGAAGGAAGAGACGCGGATGGAGCAGAGCGCGGCGGATTTTATTATCGGCGCCGATGACGCTTACCCGAAATTGCTGCGGGAGATTTCCGACCCGCCGATCGCGCTCTACCGGAAGGGCCGGTATGATTTCTCGCGTCCCAACATCGCGATCGTGGGCTCCCGGCGCACGACGCTCTACGGCCAGGCGACGGCGAAGAAACTCGGCGCGGAGTTGGGGCGGCTCGGCTTCTGCGTGGTCAGCGGCTTGGCGCGCGGCATCGATACCGCGGCCCACGAAGGCGCGCTTTCGGTGGGCGGCAAGACTGCGGCGGTGCTCGGCACGGGGCTCGATATCGTCTATCCGCCCGAGAATCTGGCCCTCTACCGGCAGATCGAGGAAAACGGCGCCGTGCTCTCGGAGTTTCCCTTCGGGCGCCGCGCCGACCGGCAGTCGTTTGCGATGCGGAACCGCATCGTTGCCGGAATGTGCGAGGCGACCATCGTCGTGGAAAGCGATGTTGATGGAGGCGCGATGATCACCGCGCGCTTTGCGGGGGAGCAGGGGCGGTTGCTCTTCGCGGTGCCGGGGCGGATCGACCAACCGACCAGCGCGGGGTGTCACCAACTCATCCGCGACGGTGCGACACTGCTCACCGGCATCGACGACTTGCTGTCGGAATTGAACTACCTCGACGGACTGCGGCCGGCGGCGATACCGGAGAAGCCCGGCACCCCCGAGGGCACGCCGCGAAATCTGACGCCCGACGAGGCACGGGTTTTTGCGTGTTTCGCCGGCGGCGCGCAACTCACGCCGGATTCGCTCGCGGAGTTGACGGGCCTCGCGGCGGCGCCGCTTTCTGCCGTGCTGATGATGCTCGAACTGAAGCGTGCGATCGCGAAGCGGGCCGACGGCTCGTTCGAGGCGCGCGGTTAAAATTCGGTATCGGAGCTAGCCCGGGGGCCAGGCCAGCGGTCGCTTCGCGAGGAGGTGGACGTGGAGGTGGGGCACGGATTCGCCGCCGTCGGGGCCTTGGTTGATGACGAGACGAAAGCCGTTTTCGAGGCCGAGTTTTTTAGCGAGGACTCCGGCCGTGAGGAGCAGGTGGCCGAGCAGGGCTTCATCTGCGGACGCGGCCGCGCCGATGCGGGAAATGGGTTGCTTCGGGATGATCAGCAGGTGGACGGGCGCTTGGGGAGCGATGTCGTGGAGGACGATGCAGCGGTCGTCCTCGTGCTCGATCTTGGCGGGGATTTCGCGGTCGATGATTTTTTGGAAGAGCGTCTTGGCCATCGGGTGAGGATGGACGCGGCGGCGGGCCGGAGGCAAAGGTGCAAATATACGTTTCCCGGATCGGTCGCCTGCATGGGCCGAAGGGGTCGTCGTTTGCGACGGGGCCGTTATGATGCGTGATTGTAACTTTGCAGGGCATCGTTTCGTCTCACCGCGCAATGGCTCCTATCGTGTCGGCTCATCAAGGTGAGGAATTCCGGAGATGAAACCCGCCGGCCATGTTTACTGGCTTTTTGGCCTGTCGGGGGCGGGAAAGAGCACGCTCGCCGAGGCGCTGCGCCGTGATTTGGAGAACCAAGCCGGGCGGCCGGTGCTGATGCTCGACGGCGACCGCCTTCGCGGCGGCCTGTGCCGCGGGCTGGGCTTCAGCGACCTCGACCGGGCGGAAAATCTGCGACGCGCCGCCGAAGTCGCACGGCTCGGGGTCGAGAGCGGGCTGGTGGTAATCTCGGCCTTTATCACTCCGCTTGAAGCGCATCGCGACGCCGTGGTGGCGACGGTGGGGGCCGGGCAGATCTCGCTGATCCACGTCCACGCCTCGTTGCGCGCCTGTCAGGAGCGCGACGTCAAAGGCCTCTACGCCGGCGGGGCGGTCGGTGGCGCCGCGCTGATGACCGGGCTCGGCTCGGTGTTTGAAGCGCCGGCCAAATTCTTCTGCCAGATTTCTACCGACGGTGAGACCCCGGAAACATCGTCGGCCCGGCTGTGGCGCCACGTGTCTGGTGCCGAGAAGGTCGCGCGGGTCCGGTCGGCCTAAGGGCCTTCCGGATATTGCCGGCCCGTAGTTCGGCGCGCTTGCGCGCGCCTGCGGGCGTGGCCCGAGCGCGCGAGTGCGCTGGCCTGCCCGGAACTTGGCGGGGTGAGTAGGTGTGGCTTTGAGGCGAAGGGAAGGATCACGCCGAGCGCTCGCCTCGCCCGTAAAGTTCGAGATCGAGTCGGGTGAGCGCGGCCTGATACCAAGCAAGGTCCCGGGCGTTCAGGGCGAGGATGTGGGCGTAGTCCGCTTCCGGGAGCGCATAACCGGCGGGGGGTCGCTCGGGATTGGTGTTTACGCGCGGTGCGGCGTCAGGCGTCGGCCAGCCGAAGCGGTTTGCGAAGATCCCCAGGGAATCCTCGAAGCGTTCGGCGATGCCGACGAAAGCAAAGGCCGCGAGCGGTTTGCCCGCGAGGTAGCGGGTGGCCTCGTCGCGCATCCAATCGAGTTCGGCAAAGTCGCGTAGGGTCAGGCGCTGCTCGTGGAGTTGGCGACAGCAGTCGTCGCGCATATCGGGACTGCGGAGGAAGTGATGGTAGTTGGACACGACGCGGTCCACGGGGTGGCGCACCCAGGTGATGTAGCGGGCCTGACGGGGCGCGTCGTCGAAGGCATCGGCGAAGAAATGCCCGTGGATGCAGGCGGTCGTGTCCGGCACGGCTTCCGGCCGGTAGTCTGTGCGGCTAAAGACGGTGCCGTAGTTGAGCCAGAGCCGGGAACCGTAGTGCGAGGCGAGGACGTGGCGGAAACTCGTGCCGGCGCATTTCGGGATGTGGACACTGATGACCATGCATCCGGAGACGGCACGAGCCGGGCCCGGTTACGCGGGAGAGCCGTGAGAATTTTTTTGACGATCCCGTGACGAATGCGGGCGGGGTCAGATAAACAAAAGCTGGAGCTGGGCGGTGCGGGCGGTGCGGGCGGCGGTGAGTTCGCGGATGAAGGCCAACGCTTCGGCGTAGTCGCGCCGGCGGCGCGGCGTGGCGCGTTTTTCCGCCGGTAGCAACGCGGGCCGGAGGTTCGTGACGAGGAGCGTCGATTCGCGGAAGGCCGCGAGTTGCTTCAGGCCGACCATGATCCCGGCGCGGGTGAAGAGCGGCGTGGCGGCGTGGGGTGTGGCGGCGGCGTCCCAGTGGAAGAAACCGTGCTTCGGGAGATCGCCGAAGAGTTTGCCGAGGAGTTTGGCCGCGGCGGCGTTGAAGGCCGCGTCGAAGGTGGCGGCAAACTCGGGATGGGCGAGGGTCTGGGCTTCGAGCTCGCCGAGGCTGAACGTGATCGCGGTCTTGATCTGCTCGGCGAGATAAAGATCGCGGCCGGTGGCGTGGGCGAAGAGCTCGTTGATGAAGTGCAGGCGACGCAGGTCGTCGCGGGAGCGGGTCATTTCTGCGGCTTGCCGAGGTTGCTGACCTCGTCGACGAACTCGGCGACGTCGCGGAATTCCTTGTAGACGCTGGCAAAGCGCACGTAGGCGACCTGGTCGATGTTGCGGAGGCGTTGCATCACGCCGTGGCCGAGCGCGCGCGACGGAATCTCGCTGTCGAACTGGGCCTCGACCGAGTCCACGACATCTTCGACGAGCATGGTGATCTGCTCGAGGTCGACGGGTCGCTTGTGGCAGGCGGCGCGGACGGCGCGGACGAGCTTTTCGCGGTCAAACTCCTCGCGGCGGCCGTCGCGCTTGATGACGACGATGCCGTCGCGCACGAGCGTCTCGGTCGTGGTAAACCGATGGCCGCATTCGAGGCATTCGCGGCGGCGACGGATGGTCGAGCCTTCTTTGCCGATGCGGGAGTCGGTGACCTTGTCCTCGATCGAGGTGCATTTGGGGCAGCGCATATATCAGGTGAGCGACAAAAAGTTTTTCAAGATGTTCATCCCGCCTTCGGTCGCGATCGACTCGGGATGGAACTGCACGCCCCAGACGGGCAGGGTGCGGTGGCGGAGCCCCATGACCTCGCCCTCGGCGGTCTCGGCGGTGATTTCCAGCGCGGCGGGAAACGTGGCGCGCTCGACGAGCAGCGAGTGATAGCGGGTCGCGGCGAAACCCTGCGGCATCCCGCGGAAGACATCGGTGTCGCGATGCAAGATCGGCGAAGTTTTCCCGTGCATCAGGCGGTCCGCGCGGACGACTTTTCCGCCGTAGAAATGGCCGATGGACTGATGCCCGAGGCAGACGCCGAGGATCGGCTTCACGCCGGCGAAGGCCGCGATGATGTCGAGGGAGACGCCGGCCTCGGCGGGGGAGCAGGGACCGGGGGAAAGCAGCACGCGGTCGGGGTTGAGCGCCAGCGCGGCGGCGGGCGTGATCTCGTCGTTGCGGAAGACGCGTTGGGTCACGCCCAACTGCCCGAAATATTGGACGAGGTTGAAGGTGAAGGAGTCGTAGTTGTCGAT
>ENA-ORBV01001687-ORBV01001687.1-microbial-mat-metagenome-genome-assembly--contig:-NODE-1687-length-48420-cov-19.018286_pt1 | contig 48420 bp, 49 predicted proteins | sample MGYA00237777_ERZ505514 | MGnify/ENA primary metagenome ERZ505514 (study PRJEB26160, sample SAMN06269048) | microbial mat metagenome | isolation source: Oligotrophic lake microbial mat | place... | reverse complement strand
CGTTAATTTTCAAAGTTTATTGGGACAGCCTATTTTTCAAAATCGCGCACGTACAAAATTTTTCCAAATAATCACTAGTATAACCCCGCTTTCGTAAGTTTGCAACTTGCGATGCCTTAGTATAAAAAAGTCTGAGGCTTTCAATTATTGCTCATCCGAAGTTGCAAACTTTGGACAGCAGGCGTTATTCCTGCGCAGGATTATGATTTTTTGTATCAACAGGGCGTGGCGGGTATTTTTGGTCCGGGTACGAAGATTGCAAAGGCGGCAAAGCAGATTTTGGAGGTGTTACTTGAAAATAGTTAAGGCATACCGGTATCGCTTTTGATTGAAACCATTTTCCACAATTTTTTGTAAATTTGTAAAGTGACTTTTCAATTTATCTATTATGAAAGCCAGAACATAATTGGATAAAACAGGAATCAATGTTGTAAATTAATATTTTCGTATTAGTTCCATTCTATGCCATGCCCACTCCCCTCTTCCGCCTCGCGCCCACGCCCAGCGGCTTTCTCCACAAGGGAAATGTGTTTAATTTCTTACTCAATTGGCTGTATGCGAAGCAATTAGGTGTGAATATTTTATTGCGAATAGATGACTTAGACGCTGCTCGAAGTCGAGTGGAATATATGGAGGATATTTTTGAAACGTTGGATTGGCTTGAAATTGATTGGAATTTAGGTCCGAAAGATGTAAATGATTTTCAACAAAATTGGTCGCAAAGTTTACGTTTGCCGAATTATCAAGCGCAATTAGAAAAGTTGGTAGCAAAAGGGCTTGTTTTTGCGTGCGATTGCTCGCGCAAAAGCTTGCAAGAAGCGGGCGCAGCAGACGCGTATCCGGGCATTTGCGAGCATAAAAATTTGCCTCTGAATGAAAATTACGCATGGCGCGTACGAGTTCCACCAGACACGATAATTAAAATTTCAGATGTAAAAACTGGATTATTAAATATCAATTTGAGGGAAACAATAGGCAGTTTTGTAATAAAAACCCGTGATGGCATTCCGGCGTATCAATTGGCTTCGTTGTGTGATGATGTACAGTTTGGCGTGACGCACGTTATAAGAGGTGCGGATTTGCTGGACTCTACGGCGGCGCAGTTATACTTGGCGAGACTTTTAGGATTAGAAAATTTTCAAAATATGCAATTTTACCATCATCCGTTGATCATGGATTTAGCAGGCAATAAACTGTCAAAATCTGCCGGAAGTTTTTCGTTACAACATCTGAGAGCAAATCATTACACACCCGCAGATTTACTACAAGAGTTTGCAATATGGATGGGTATTCCTTTACAACAGAAAATGACTACAGCTAAACAACTGTTACCTTTTTTACCGTCGCTTTTTAAAAATTGAATAGATTCCCAAAAATCAGGATTGTGTGCTTCTAAACTTTTGTCCCCTTCCGGTTGTCAAGATTAGATAGCAATCCGACTGCCATGCCATTTTTCTATTTTTTTTTATTATTGCAATTTACAACTGTATTTCTCGTCCAAAAGGAAAGCAAGGATGCGGAGCAGAACGTACGTCGGCTCGTGTTGGCAGTGTACGAGCGGGAAGAAAAATCAAGAAATACAGTTGCAGCATTCCGCGAGCAAATTCGCCAAAGCCTTTCGTCGAAAGAATCACATTTGGAATTTGATGCCTATTTTTCTAATCTGGCGAGTAAGGATTTCAAAAAAATACCTTCTGTACAATTAAATGCGGCCATTACAAAAGTCATATCATTAGATTCGCTTACCCGTTTGATAGCCCTTTGGGGTAATTATAAATTGCAAACCCTACCGCTGTCCAATTATCAGTTGACGAAAGAAAATGCGACGGCGACGGTGCTGCCGGAAGTGCCGATGCTCTGGCAGTATTTGCCTTTTTTTAATATTCAAAACGGCGATAAAATAGGCGAATTGGGTGCGGGAAGTGGCTGGCTATCCTTGATCTTGGCAATTTTATATGATCGTTCTTCTATTTATATCAATGAATTAGGTCCGTTTGCCACGCAAGAAATTCGTAAAAAGCTTGTCCCGCATTTTACATCTGAACAGCAAGCGCGTTTTCATCTTGTAGATGGTACAAAAACGGCTACTAATTTTGAATCGGAGGAGCTGGACGTGATTATTGCAGTGGATGCGTTTCATCATTTTAGGGAGAAAATTAGTATGCTGCAATCTATTAAATGGTCATTGGCAAAAGGTGGCAGATTGTGTCTGGTAGAACAGGTAAAAACGTATGATACGTCGAGTAAATATTGTCCAGAGGCACTGGAAAAGTGGGAATTAGAGCAAGTATTGCAAGAAAATGGTTTTGTAAAAACGAGAGAGCGGCTGATGACTGGACGGGAAGATCGCAATATTTATTTGTTGGAATATCGGGCGCAGTCACTTTAGAATATTGGAATAATACCAGTATGCAGTCGCCTGTACGCAGTTGGTAGTTGGTAATCAATTGATTTACATGATTTTAAAAAGATTTGAATACGTCGTTTTAATTTTATTTTAGTATTATTACATTAATGGGAACGCGGATTGATGCGGATTTTTTACACTCTTTGCATTTTGCTACACAAACGCTGTATCATAGAAATTTGGTTAAAATGTATTTAAATAAAAAATCATCTAACAGTTTTACCTACCAGATGATTCGAGTATACTAATTTCCATAAATTTTTATAAAACCTAAGCACTCAATCGAAACGCGCGCTCCACTGCTTGCAAATCATGCACCACTTGTACGCTATCATCGAAAGAAGCAAAAAGATTGCGTTCGGCGTGGCGGTCATCCTGAATTTCGATCTGCAATTCTCGCGCAAACATTTTAGCGAGGTCGCCCATGCTACGCGCATAGTCTTCACTTTTGCCCAGCACCATAAATAAGTCAATCACGCCAATGCGAATCATTTCATATTTATCCACTTGCATTAGGAGTTGGCGTTGGGATTTGCCATTTACGCGTTTGCCGATTTGGTACACGCGCTCGCGTAGTTCTTCGGAGGAATAACCCAGCACGTCCGCACGGTGTTGCCACCAATTCGCAGCACTGCCGCCATTTCGTTCTTCGTATATTTTAAGGTGTTGGCGTTCGTAATCTTCTTGGCAGGAGACGGAACTCATGGTTTTTACCAAATCAAGCACGGCAATCACTTGGTCACGCGTCAAAAAATCTGGCGTTTGCGCTTCTGCATCGTCCAGTGCTTGGAGTTGTTTGGCGTATTTGAGTTTGACTTTGCTTTTGGAGCGCAGCACAATTAATTTTGCGAATTCTACCGACAGATAATAATCCTCCGTCAGCGGCGCGTCTTTCATCGGGCGCGGTGCATAATCTTGCATCTTCACTGGCTTGCGAATGCCATCGCGGAATTCGAAAATATCGGTCATCCATTTCTTCACGTTCACCGCATAGTGATGGTCTAACAATTGTAGCGACTGATGCAGCACCGTTGCCGTTACTACTTTCGTGCCTTTTTTACTGATGAAAATTGGAAGCTCCATAGCAGTACGAATTAATTTATATGCAAATATACACTAATTGTTTTACATTGTCAATATTTAAAACAAAAAATTGTTTTATAAATTTTCGAGTCTTTATTCAACATGAGCCTAACTCATCTGTTAAATAGATATCAGCTCTGAAACGCTTGATTTTACAAGGATTTAGGAGAATCACGACTATTAGATTTTCAATTTTATTTTGAAGACATACAATTTTCCAAAAAAAACGACCGTTTATCGAACACACGCATTACACATTTGATAGGTAAAAAATTTTTAAACAAAATCTTCAGTAGTTATGATGACTAATAATCCGGGTAATAACCCAAATCAGCCCTATTCTACGCCCGACCCACAGTCAAGAGCGAATCGCACTGGCTTTATCGTGGCGATTGCCATTTTAGCAGTAGCAGCTATCGGTCTTTTGGTGACAACGGTGAGCCAAAATCAAGCAAAAACCGAAATGTCAAGCAAATTGGACGAGACCGAAAAAGTAAAAGCGGACTTGGAAAAGCAGTACTACTCCGCGCTATCTGAACTGGAAGAAATGAAAGGTAGCAACGAAGAGTTGAATTCATTGATCGAAAAGCAAAAAGAGGATTTAACTTCTCAAAAAGGTCGTATTGATGTATTGTTGCGCGATAGCAAAAATTTGGGCGCAGCAAGAAACGAGTTGAAAGGTATGCGCGCGCAAGTGGTGCAGTACGTAGCGGAGATCAACCAACTGAAATCACAAAATCAAGAGTTGACGACGCAAAATACGGACTTGAGCACTCAAAAAGCGACGCTTGAATCCGATCTTACCACACAGCGCACACAAAATGAAGAGTTGAGCACAGCTCGTGCAGCGTTGGTAAGCGAAAAAGAATCGTTGGAGCAAGAAAGAGCGAAGTTGTCTACAAAAGTAAACTTTGCTTCCGTGATTAAAATATCTGACGTAGAAATTCAAACGTTGAGAAGCAAGTCGAATGGTAAATTTGCAAAAGAAAAATCTGCAAAAGATGTAGACCAAGTGCAAATTTGTTTCAATACCACTGCGAATGAAGTAGCAGAAGCTGGTAATGAAATGTACAACATTCGTATCGTTGACCCACAAGGTGTTACGCTATCTGTTGCAGATTTAGGTTCTGGCGAATTCAAAAGTTCTAAAGACGAAATGGTGCCGTTTACCACTGCTAAAGAATTCAGCTATAACAACACAGCAAGCCAATTGTGCAGCAACTGGGCACCAAGCCAACCATTCACGAAAGGTAATTACAAAGTAGAAGTTTATAACAAGGGTTATCTGGCTGGTAGCTCTTCCTTCTCCCTGAAATAAGAAATATAGATTTTAGATAGTTTTGTTTTAAAAGCGAACTATTTAATCTTTAAGAACCAAAAACACTTTTAAAGCAACCACGTCGGAGTTGTGTAACGCAGCTCCGGCGTTTTTTATGTCTCTTCTATAGCTATCTTATACTTATCAAAGCTGTCTTAATCAATGTGTAACATTTTGATTTCAAATTATTCATATTTAAATTTGAAATACGGAGTAGCGGATGCCCGGCAAATCCCCCGGAGGGATAGGAGTTGCCTAGCGTTTTTTGGTTACTTTTTGTGGCAATGACAAAAAGTAACAAAGCACAAGGGCAAAGAACAAAAAAAGAAGCAGTAAGCTATCAATCAATAGTTTGTAACTTGAGTAGAAATAAGTTATTAATGCGAATATCGGGTTAAAAATGGTCAAAAACTCCTTCAAATGAATGGAATTAACCCCGACGGGGTGGCATATTTATAAAAAAAACGACAAAATTTACTTTGAACCCCAGCGGGGTGACACTATTTACGTATAATGTGTCACCCTGTCGGGGTTCAAAACCCGTTGATTGTCAATTGTCTATAAATATATCACCCCGTCGGGGTTAACCCGATATTCGCATTATTACGAATCTGATAGCTGTTTTGATTGATTCGTTCTGTACCGACTAAACAAATTGTGCAATCAGCAGTTGTTAGGAAAAATTCTTTTCAATATGGCAAACGAACAGCAAGACCAAGCCCTTTTCATCAATCCTATTGATGCCGATAAAATTACCGAAATCCCACACCTCCTACCCTACGCCCACCATCGAGGCAGCGTCATGATAGAACCCATTGACCGAGGCAAGGTGAAAGGACGCGCCATGGCTGCCATGTACGAGCAGACGGATATGCACCTCGACCAAATCCGACGGCAAATCGAACTCCTCGCTCAACAAGCCAATGCCATCCGCGACCGGATGGAAATTTCTGAACAAATCTATTTAGCGGAGATGGGTTTCGAGCCAATTATTGGAAAAAATTATCATCTTTATCTTCGTAAAAATGGCAATCATGTACTCTCGCTCGTCGCGCCGCAGGAGTGGGGCAAGAAAATGCCGTATGAATTTGTGGCTTCAGTGAAGTTATTGTCGGATCATACTTGGGAGATTGTTTGAAGCGTTTCCATTGACTATTGTTTATTTTTCGTGACAACTATTTCATAGCACGCTAATGCCGGGATTGCATCCAGTGCTACTAATCACTTCTTTATAATCTTGACGGGGCGCGGCGAGCGCGAGCCAAGTGTATATAAGCTGTGGACAGATCCGCGCCAGCATGGTTAGTAAGTAATAATATCCTCAAACTCCAAATAAAATTACTCATCTGGTTTTAATTTTTCATTCTTAATGCAGAGATTAAGAACCTTACATTTGTGAAAATATTAGCTAAAAGTTATATCCGGTATAAGTCCTGGGATGCCTCCACTTTCGTAAAGTTTTAAAAATTCATACCATTCCTCCATTAATTTAATAATATCTGATGTGGGTACTTCAAATGGTTCAAATTCGTCAAAACCATTCCTTACTATTGTTTCTTTTTCCTTTACTTCTAAAATACACCAATCGGATCCACCGAAATAATGTACCTCTTTCTCCTCATTGATAACTTTTTTAGTTTCAATTATTTCATTTAAAACACCTTCTGATTTTGACAGATGACCTTGAGATAGAGCATACAACTCCGAGTAAGGATCATCAATCCACATTAAAGGAATTTTTCTACCATCTCTAAAAACCTTTACATAGAAATTATATCTCATGTTTTATGAATTTTAAAATACTGGAAACGCCGAAATAATAGATTTGTCAGATCTTAAATACATTTGAATCTTAATCAAGCCATCAATTGAAGTTCCTTCAAAAATATTACCACTTACGGGAATTCTATTTTTGTATGCGTAAGCAATCTCTTCTAATACCTTTTGTTGATTCCATGAATCTGGAAAAAATGTTGAATAACCACCACGATTAGTCAACTTGGGTTGATAGATTCCATTATCATCCTTTACTTCAACTTTAGCTTCATACAAACCTGAACCATTTGGATCATCAGTCCGAGTACCCGGCACAATTCTAGCAGAGCCACTATTAATTGCCGAGATATGATGGACACCTCCGACACTGCCACTTGCCGATATTTCACCATAAAAAATATGTTTCTTAGCTTTTTCATTCTTATCAATTTGATCAAAGATTTTTAGGTATTCTGGATCTCTTCGAAGAGCATCAGGTACATTATTATTCGTCTTTATCCTATCCCATACTTTAATAAGGTCTGGATTCGTTTTGAATAAATCCAACAAGCCCTGATTGCCTGATGCACTTACATCTTCTAGGAAAGCTTTGACTTTTATAGGGTCACCTAATCCGCCATTTCCATCGCCGAACACTTCATCAAATTTGGTATAGAAGTTGCCACCATCTGGAAGTTTTTTAAAGAGCGTTTCAAGATCAAGCTCATCTTTGAATTTTGCCCATACATCCACAAGCACCGGGTTTTCCCCTATTTTCTTGTGGTGTATTTCATCTAATTGTGACAAGAAGTCTTTGGTAAAACGCTCGCGTGTTTCCAAGTCACCCGGCTTGGATGAACACTCCACCACTTCCCCTGCTACATAGCCTCTGTGTGTAGCATGGCATACTTGGCTACACAGCAGCAGGGTGAGTAGCAGTGAAAAGCGCAGGATGTGGGTAAATAGGTTCATTTGGTGTGTATTTTTATCTGATTTTCATATTACATCCAAAACTTATGTTCATCTAATTGAAAAAATTCATCAATACCAACTGTAATCTCTTTAGCCTCTGCATGAATAACATGATTATCTCTTAAAAAATCTAATGCTTTTTCTGATACAATCAAATACAATCGTTTCCAAAGTCCAAAGTCATCTTGTCCTGCTATACCTTTAACTTTTAACCAATAGTAGCTTAATAGCTCTATTTTAGGATAATTTGCTTCAAAATTTTTACCAATTGTTATTTTTTCTACTCTGTCAAATGTTAGTCCTGTATATCCCCAGTAAGCAAGTTTAGCGCATAGTCGTTCAGAAGCAAAGTATTCAGGCCAAGCTGCAAATAAATCGTCCGCTGGCCATTCATCAATTTCTAATCCAACTTTTGTTAAAATGTAGGGATGAGTTGACCTGTCAGCAATAATGCTGTTACTGTCTATCTCTCCTCCCGTCCAAATATGTAAGTAGTAGTACTTTTTCATAAATTATCTTACTGGTGGCACAAACAATTTTCCAAATTCATCATCAATTGCTTTTGCAAAGTTCAGAACTTGTTCCTTTGTAAAATTTGGAAAATCTGTATAAAATTGAGTCCACCTGTTTGTTATGACTTGATGAAATCCTGGATTATCTTTCGGAATTCCCCGTAAATTCTCTATTGAATGTAATTCAGATTCTGATAGTATATCTGGACGATTTCGCCAAATATATTGTGGAATAGCATGATGAACTTGAAAAACTTGCTCTCTTATTTCTTGGAACTGAATTTTAAATCTTTCAGCGTAATCATTTAAACGGGGTGGAACAACTGCATTTCCTAATTTAGGTGTTTTTAAGTTATTTACATAATCTATATATTTAGGGATATTCCTATAAGGCTTATCTTTCAAAATGTTCCAGTCACTAATTTTATTTGGGTCATCAGTAAATACCTTCAACAAATCATCCCCACCATCCCGAATATCCCTCAAAAAATCCCTTGCACTGTCATTGAGATTGTCTCCATTTTTAAACGTTTCCTCAAACTTCTTATAAAAATCCCCATCCTCCGGCAGTTTTTTGAAGATATTTGCCAGTTCATCCGGTGTGAAGTCGCCTTTAAATTGCGCCCACACATCTACTAGTACGGGGTTTTGAGTAATTTTTTCGAGCTGCTCTTTGCTAAATTTCCCCATGAAGACAATGAATTCATCTTGCAAATTAGGAGGCATATTAGCAAACTTACCCTCAAAGTCAGGACTGATTTTCGAGGGATCGGGTAAGTGTTTCTGATTTCTTCAGCGGCATCTTTACCATCCGGTGATAGCCCATCTATAATTTGTTTTAATAAACCACCTGCTGAAAGGACAGCTATGACAACATTAACTCCAGCGTAAGACACATCATGTGTCATCACTTCCACCCCTTTACTGGGGTCTAAGGTAATGAGCCTTACTTGTTCTTGAATAATACCTTGTACCAATTTACCAGGCTGGCGCAGCGCTTGCAAAATATCATGGCGAGTTTGTTTGTCTTTCACAAAACTGACAGCAAAAGATACACGCTGGCGCTATATTGTATCCAGTGCCCCTCATCACTTCTTTATAATCTCAAACCCTTGCTCCAACCGATTGCCCTTTTCATCCACCAAAGTGAGCTTGTGCTTCCCCTCCGACGGGTTCAACTCCATCGTATGAAACGTCTGCGTACTGCCCAAATACTCGCCATCAATATGCCAATAAATAACGGTTTCAGCGCTTCGGTGCGCCACCGTGAAAACCGTTCTCGATAATTTTCCATTCAAATCCACTGGCACATAAATCTGCGTCGGCTGCTTTGGATAAATCAATTGCATGACCGCTCTACTTTCGGAAGCACTTTCACAATCGGGTCGCATCGGCAGCAACGGACGATACATCGAGTTTTTCGCTTTGTAATAATGCTCCTCCACTGGCGGCAAAATAAACCAAGGCACATTTACGATATTTTCCACCGATTCACAATCCGCACTCACTTGCCAACGCCGACTTTTATCCAAATGCACCAACTGATGATAAGGACAAGCCTGCACGTTCAACCCACTTTTTGGAATCCAAACCGTATCTGCCGCACAAAGCTCGGTGGCGCGATAACCACTTTGTTTGCAAACTGGAACCTTTGTCATTTCAGAATACGGTGCTTCAAACCACGCACCTTGCGGCAAGCGATTAAAAATATCAAACAACGCCGGAGCCGCTGTCATCACGCCTAACAAGCCGGGTCGCCCCTCGCCGTCTGCGTTTCCTGCCCAAATTCCGACCGCATACCGACCATCCACACCTACTGCCCACGCATCCCGAAAGCCAACACTGGTGCCGGTTTTCCAAGCAATGCGCCGACTGGATTCAAACTGTTGCCAATTGCCTTCCGCATCGGGTCGTTCGAGCGCTTGCATCGCATTCAAGGTGAACCAAATAGCGGAAGCGCTCAATCGAGGCGCATTTGGTTGCCAATTTATTTTAATATCAGAATTTGTCGAATATAAATAAGTCGGTGGATGAAAATCATTCGGATTGTATTGGTCTTTGTGTTTATAAAAATGATTCAGCGTCCGCGCCATGCCTGCATAAGCACTCGTGATGTCCCACAACGTACTCTCCGCACCGCCTAAAATAAGCGGCAAACCGTAATGCGACGCTGGTTTATTGATGGTTTTAAATCCTAATTGTTGGAGTTGAAAATGGAATTTTTCCAGACCATACTGTTGTAATAAATTTATAAATGGCACATTCAGCGAGCGAATCAGTGCTTTCCGCGCCGAAATCACGCCATCAAATTTGTGATGAAAATTCTCAGGGCGATAGCCGCTCAACTGCGTTGGGACATCTGATAATAAACTGTTTGGTAGAATCTCGCCTTCTTGCAAAGCCATTGCAAACAAAAGCGGTTTCAAAATACTGCCCGTACTGCGCGGCGCTTTTATCACGTCCACCTGCTCGTTATGCGCTTCGCCTGCGCCCAACACATTGCCCGCGTACGCCAGCACCTCGCCCGTTTCCACGTCCAGCACGATGGCGGCGATGTTGCGAATTTCGTTATAACTCAATAATTGCTGATGCCGTTGTAAAATATTTGCCACTTGATTTTGCAAGGATAAATCCACCGTAGTGCGCAGACGCGACCGCTCAAATTTTCCGGTTTGCACATATTCTAAAAAAGCTCTATCCAATAAATGCGGCGCTAATCTCGGCAAGGGATGTGGCTCATCTGGCAAGGGTTCTTCTTTTGCCAACTGCGAAGTCAGCGTATCAATCACTTTTTTTTCTAATAACTTATCCAACAGCCGATTGCGCTTTTCCAGCAATGCCGCCCGATTCCTACCCGGATGAATGAGTGCCGGACTATTCGGCAAAACCGCCAACGTCGCCGCTTCTGCCCATGACAATAATTTCGGTTGCTTTCCAAAATAGCGCCAAGACGCAGCATCCAAACCAACTACATTTCCACCGAAAGGCGCGTAAGAAGCGTACAATGCTAAAATTGCTCGTTTGCTGCGGGTCAATTCTAATCGCGTTGCCAAAATAATTTCGACGAGTTTTTGATACAAATTACGTGGTTTATCTTTTCGCGCCAAGCGAATGACTTGCATCGTAATCGTACTCCCGCCACTCACAATTCGACTATTGCGAAGATTTTGAGCGAACGCTCGTGCCAATGCGGTCGGGTCGAATCCGGGATGATAATAAAAACGGCGGTCTTCAAATTCGATGAGTGCTTTCGCAAATTTTTCGGGAATCGTATCTTGTTGCGGGAAACGCCATTGTCCGTCGGCAGCGATGCGCGCACCGAGTAGGTCGCCGTGTCGGTCTTCGAGCACCATGCACGTTGGGTCTTTGAATAAAGGATTGGGCAGAGAAAACAAATAGAAAAGGAAGAGAATCAATAGAATGAGTCCGACTTTAACGCGCTTTTTTTGCCAAAGCCGGTATAACATTGATTGGAATTTTTTCAACACTAAGAACACCAAGTTTTTCTCACAGCTAAGATTTTAACCACAAAGGTCACTAAGATTTTTCACTAAGAACACTAAGCATTTTACTTTGTGTTCTTTGTGCAAACTTTGTGAACTTTGTGGTTAAAAAAAAGCTAAGTGAGCTTAATGGTGAATAATTACTTTACAATATCAAATTTATACTGCAATCGCTCGATAATCGGGTAGCCCGTATCTTTTTCTTTTTGCTCCAAGAATATTTCCAACTCGATGGTTTCGGCGGCATCTTTTGATTCACTATCAAAAATAATGTCAATTTTGCCTTTCTCGCCGGGCTTGATGTCGCCGCGCGTCCATTCGGTCGTCGTACATTCGCAAGCAGAAACCAACTCAATTTTCAATGGCACATCGCCCTTGTTCGTGAATTCATAGGTGTACGAACGCTTTTCGCCTTTTTTCACTTTTCCTAAATCTGTCGTCCGTTCTTTGAAATCCATGATGGGCATTCCTTTCAGGTCTTTTTTGCCATGCAAAGAAGATAACTCGCTGATTTTCAAGGAATCTGCTTTAATGAGTGCATTTTTATTTGGTGCAGGTTTGGTCGTAGTCTGCTTTCGCAAACGCGTACTTTTGATAACGATGCTGGTCGGTCCTTTTAGAATTTTAAACTCTGTGCGGCGGTTGATAGCGTGTGCCGCTTCTTTTTCTGCCTCACTTGCGAGTGCTTCAATATATTCTGGTGTTAATTTATCGCCTTCTTTCAGGAATGGATTCAAAGTTGCTTGTTTAGCAGTCACGGCTTTTGGAGCGGTTTCACCGTAGCCTTTCACCTCAATCCGTTCCCGCGTAATGCCTTTGCGCACGAGCCAGCGCCGCGCCGATTCTGCCCGCCGTTGCGATAAATCGTTGTTGTACGCATCACTTGCACGATTATCGGTATGCGAACTCAATTCCACGACCATATCAGGATATTCCGTCATCAATTCGTACACGACTTCCAAATCCGGCTCCGCTTCGGTCTTGATACGGTCTTCATTCAAATCATACAGAATATTTTCCAATACAATGGCTTGTTCGATGGCAATCGTATCGTACTCTGGCTCTGCCGGTGGCTTGGGCATTCCTTTCAAATATAATTTTTCATTATAAGTTTTGGATTCTTTAACGCCCGTTGTGGTAACGGTGACTGTATCTGGAAAGTAGCCATCTTTCGTACCGATAATTTGATAAAAATTTTCAAAATCTAACTCAAACCCAAAAATATTTCCTTTGGCATTTGTTTGAGAATTAGTCTTTCCAACTTTATTATTTTTCATTTCCATGATCTGCACCGTCACGCCGGGAAGTCCCTTTCGAGCATCGTCAAACGTAGTCACTCGAATATCCAAAAGCATTCTCGGAATCGTAAACGTATACATATCATCACAACAAGTTTTGCTCATGACCGAGCGACCACCTTCGCGGTTGGAAGTGAGTACACCTTTATAACCTTCCACATCCAATGCCAAGGAATGGTCGTCCAAACTCGTATTATAAGCATTTCCCATATTTGCAGGAGCGCTCCATTCTGTGCCATTCCAAAGTGTAAAAAACAAGTCAAGTCCACCGAAACCTGGATGCCCATTCGTAGCAAAATATAGAGTGCCATTAGAATAAAACGGCGTTTCTTCGTCACCAATCGTATTGATGACTGCACCCAGACTCACTGGAATTCCATACGTACCTTCGCTTACAATTGGCGCATAATACAAGTCAAATCCACCTTTCCCACCAGGCATATTCGCAGCGAAAAACAAGACTTCTTTACCAAATAACTCACCAACCGCCGGGTCTTTTGCAATATAATCGCCATTTACACTTTTCACTTCATTCGCAGCACCCCAAGCACCGTCGCCACCTACACTGTAATAAATTGCACCTTCATTTATAACATTACCTTCCAAACGCGCCCGCGTAAAAAACATCCGATTGCCATCTGGCGAAAAGTTAATATTTACATTGTGATAATCCGGGCGGTTGACTTTTGTATCCAACACCGTCGGCTTTTCATAACCTTTATCTTTCTTTTTAGAAGCTTTATAAATTTTAGCGAAATATTCATCTTTGGAAGAATCTTCCATTATTATTACATCCTTCGTATCAAAACTCGCAAAATACAAATCCCCACTCCGCGAAAACGCAGGCGAATACTCGGAAAAAGTGGTATTCAAATCCTTACCGGCATTCTCCATTGCCACACCTTTGGTCGGCGGCGGCGTGTTCATTGCCATTTCTGCACCTGCCACTTCAATTTGTGCCAGCGTTTTTAAAGAATCATTTTTGGTCAAGCCAATAAACTGTTGAAATTCCTTGACCGACTCTTCATACTTGCCATTCATTTTCAATGCTCTGCCATAGAAAAAGCGCTTCTCGCCAAATTCATTGGTTTTATCATTGCGCAAAACCCGCGTGTACGTACGCTCGGCTTTCGTGTAGTCGCGCGCGAGATAATACAAATCCGCTAATCGGGGCAGCAACGTGCGGTCTTCCTTATCTTCAAATGCTTCCTCGTATTTTTGGATGGCGTTGTAATAATCTTTGCGCTGATACTGCTCGTCGGCTACCTGTAGGAGCACGTCGTACGCCGCCTTGCGAATGGGCTGCGCCAGCACCACGCTCATGCTGCATCCCAAAAATATAAGGAGTGTGCTAATTTTTTTCATAGTCTTCTATTTGGAGACGTTAGACCTTAGACGATAGATTTTAGATTGTTTTGTGCTTGTCTAAAGTTTAGTATCTAATAGCTGGGATTCTAACGTCTAAACTATTTATTGATTTTTTAAAATTTTGTTAAAAACGCAAAAAAGTGTTATTTTTATCACCCTATAAACCCATCAACCCTTTCACCCTTTTTCAAAACTGCGGACACAGCAGCGCCGGTTTCACATTCGGTTTTTTATAAATTTTGAAGATGTACCAAGCTGCTACTTCAAAACTACCGCCGGAATAACTCGACTCATTCAAAGCAGACAAAGTGATGTCATAACTGGCGGCAAGTCGAAAGCTTTCTTTAAAATCCAGTCCAAACAATAGCTGCGCGGCGTCTCCAAAGCGATAGCCCAAGCCGCCATTTAATTTATAATCTTCGTTGAGTTGGTAGCCGCCCCACCCTTGCAATACGATTTCGGTAGCGCCGCCAGCCGCTTGGAATAAAAAGGTCGGTGCGATGCTAAATTGCTCGGTCAGGTTTCTTTGGTATTTGCTGTGTAAGGTCGTTCGCATGGGGCGTTTGGCATCCGACTCTTTAGCATTTGTTGTGTCTACCCCTCCTTGCCCCTGCTTGATTCCAAAACCGTATTTTGGCTGATTGATATGTTGAAAAGAAAGCCCTACTTCAAGTGTAGAAACGGCATCCATCTCGGTACGCAGCATGAGTCCGGCACCAAAATCGAGTACGCTTTTAGGGTCGGTTTCTAAAGATATATTGCCGTCCTTGCTCGCAGTTGTTTGTCCATTTAATCCTGCTTGTAAGGAGTCTCCAAATATAAAATCATTATTTAATAACTTACGTTTTGTAGAGCCGCCTTGCAAACCAAGCGTAAGCATGGTACTGCCTTCGTTATTCAATGCAAAATGGTAAGAAGCGGACAGCGATTGATTGGTGTTTAGCAACCTAGCAGACCCCGCCAAATCGTTATAAGTGACAAAACCTACGCCCACCCAGTCTTTTTTTCGAAAACCTCTGATAATCGGCGCGTCCACATAAAAAGAAGGAGTCGCATAAAGACTTTTGCCAAGCAAACCCCTCCACTGGTCTCGATAAATGCCTCCTGCGCGTGCCGTACCTTCATACGCGCCCGTGAGTGCCGGATTGAGCGTGAGCGGCGACATATTGTACAAGGTGTAATGAATGTCTTGTGCCGTTAGGGTACCAAGTGTAATAAAAATTGTGAATGTTAGAAGTAAAAATTTCAATTTCATGCTGTTGGTTTTTTAAAAAAAATTGTTTTCCAAGAATGACCAAAGCTCACCGATAGCCTGATTTGGGGGATGGTGCGAAAGATAAAGGTTTTCCTGCAACATTCGCATAAACCGCGACAAGTTAGTTGTTAAAGTGGGTTTGCACAAGCCAAAAATACTCGGATAGCCGACAAAAGGGTGATCGGTGATTGATGATACGGAATTTGTAAAAATTTGTTTTGGAAGGAAAAGATTTTTTATTTTCGAGCTGTTAAAAAATCGTATTTCGTACCTCGTAAATCGTACTTTAATTATGATTGCTGAAAGCCTTACTCGTTACGCTCATTTTATTGGCATTTTTGCCATTGGTGGTTTGCTTACGGTAGAGCATTTGCTATTAAAAAAACAAATGACGCGTGCCGAAATCCAACGGATGTCTATTATTGATGCGATTTATGGCATCGGCGCATTATTGGCAATTGGAGCAGGATTGACCTTGTGGTTCGGAGGTGTGGGCAAACCCGCTGAGGTTTACACTAAAAATTTTGTTTTTCATACCAAAGTTACACTGGTGGTCATCATGGCAGCGTTATCCGTTTATCCAACCATTTTCTTTATCAAAAATCGCAAAGGTAGCAACCCGGAGGAATTGGTAGATATTCCAAAACGTATCAAAATGTTGATTCGTATTCAATTGGTCTTGTTACTACTCGTTCCATTACTGGCGACGCTGATGGCGCGGGGCGTGGGGTATTTTGGGTAGAAAATGAATTTTTTCGTACTTTTTTTGTTTTATTCTATAGTATTTTTGAATCAATTTTTTGATTATGACAATACAAAGAACTGCATAGAAATTGTAATTAAGGTTGTAAATATGTCAGATAAAAAATGACAGCAAAACGAAAAAGAATATCCAAACTGGTCGGAACTTGAAGACGGTAAACGCTTGTATTGGAAGGAAATTGACGCAGGCGATACAAGTGGAAAGAAAGCGCGATACGAAAAAATAGTGGATGGTGACGAACAAACGATTTCATTTATTCAAAAAAATTTTCGATAATATTGGAAATTTACGGGAGATTCATGAGAAGTTTCCAGTTGACAAAGGGCACATCATTTTAATGCTATTATTTATTATTTTTATAGCAGCGTTAATGTATAATTTTATATAATTTATGAAAATCACGAAAGAACTTTTAGCAGGAAAAATATTAGAATACTTAAATCGTCGTATTGCAGCAAATGATTTGGCGGTATGGGCAGAAGATGCGATGATTGAAAGCGATTATCAAGATGAATATTTTACGGAAATAGCAGAAACAGTAGCAAAAATCGGCTTAATGAACGTGAAAGGTTTTGAATTGCCAATTGCGTTCTTTTTAAATGTGTTAATAAAATTGGATTATTTAACTATCTTTGGATTAGAACCGGCAACAGAAAAAGTAAATGCCTTAATATATGCATGAAAACATTAATCATCTAAAGTAGAAGTGAAACCTCCAAACTCATTCTCACCAATATCTTTCATACACTTAAAATGCCCCTGTGGACACTTTTCATACCCAATTTTGGAACACGGACGGCACGCTAACCCCTTCACTTCCAGCGTAATATTTCGATTTTCGCCTGCTGAGTAATACGGATACATCCCAAACTCTGGTATCGTATTACCCCACACCGATATCATATCTTTATTAAATGCGGCTGCAATGTGCATCATTCCCGTATCATGGGTAATAACTTTCCACGCCTGCTGCACAACCGAAGCGGATTGATTCAATGTTAATTTGCCACAGGCGTTTATTACATGATTTCCGGCTGCTTTTGCAATAACTTCCCCGCGCTCCGCATCTTCTGGTCCGCCAAGTAATATAATAGGCACTTGGATTTTATTACAAATAGAAATGATTTTTTCAGTGGGAAGGCGCTTGGTGGCGTGGGCTGCGCCGATGACAAATGTGATAAAGGGTGATAGGGTGATAGGGTGATGGGGTGATGGGGTGATGGAAAGCGACCTAAGCGTTTCATTATTCATTATTAATTCGTCATTTTCGGGAATGAAGTAGTCTAAGCCTTTTCCGTCATTTATTATGCCTAAAGATTTTACCGTTGCTAAATAACGATCTACGATATGAATATTTGGTAAGCGATTTATTTTGAAATTAACCATCAGCCATTTTTCAAAATTGAGCTTATCGAACGTATAATTCTTTACTCCCAAGTTTAATTTTACTTGCCAGCTCCGCAAATTATTATGCAAATCAATAATCACATCATATTTTTCCTTTTTTAAAGCGGGTAGCACTTCATTTACTTTTTTTTGAATGGTGTAAATTTTATGTAAATATGGATTAGCGACAAGCACTGGTTGGAAAGATTGTTTGGTCAAAAAATGCACCTCCGCGCCGAGTTGAAGTCGCAAGCGGCGAATGACGGGCGTAGTGAGTACGATGTCGCCGATGGAGGAGAAGCGGATGATTAATATTTTTTGTGTTCGAGTTTTCATGTGTTCATGTGTTCGTGTAAGCGCCGCGTGAACACATGAACACACAAACACATTAACACAATTTCATTCACTCCTTTAAAATAATAACTTCTACATTCTCCGTTTCAATCTTCGATAATTCTTTCAAACCGCCGGATTCAAAAGCCCCATCGAAGGTTTCCACTTTCAGATTCGCCGTATCTTTTGGCTGGTAATTGATATAATCCGCAAAGCGAATGCCATTTTCATATCGAATATTATAAGCCTCGCGGAATCGCGCGCCGCCACCATCTTCTTGAAAATTATAGGCTAAATAATCCATCGTGAGGCTATCGCGGTGCAGCCAATAAACGTATTCATCGTCAAAATCTTCGCCACCGCCGTCTTGCTGAAATGTGACTTTGATTTTATGATACGGTTTCGATTTGATATTTACTTCGCCGAGATATTCTTTAATAACGGCTGCATCATTCAAAGAAGAAGGTAACAGCGCAAAATAAATCACAGAGTTTACAGAACTGGTGTACTTCGCTTGGTCTTCCGCGCTGAGCTCCACGCGTTTGCCATTGATTTCGCGGTACAAACCGCCGTTGTTGAGTATATCTCGCATTTGTTGTCCGGTGGAATCCGCCCATGAACGCTCGTATTCAAAAGAAGCGCCGCGTCGCGTGGCTTTGTATTGTCGGTCGCGAAAGGTAAATTTTACAATCGCATTCTCGTATAATTTGCCGCCGTGCTTTACAATGGCTTGGTCAACAAGAAGTTGCACTTTAGTTTTCTCGGTTGGTGCGGGCATGGGGATTGTTTTTGTATCCGTCGGTTTTTTGGTATTATTACAAGCTAGTATTACTAAGAGAGGCAGAATTTGTAGGATTTTTTTAAAATACATAGAAACATTTTTTTGCTTTTTACAGTCCGTATTACACTTTTTAACCACAGAGGACACAAAGTTGCACAGAGTGATTTTTTCTCTGTGAGACTATGTAAACTCTGTGGTTTAAAAAAACCTATGGTTTTGATACAATATTTCGATTCCACTTTTCCTTTCCATTTACATCCAACACCCGCATCGTCAGCGTTCGCGCGGTTTTTGGTCCTTTAAATTCTAATATTCCAAAATTACGTTCTTGCAATAATGTCCCTTCCACGCGCAAAGTATTATCCATTTCCACTTGTTTCAAAACGCCCGATGTCAACGGCGACACCGTCCAATCGTAAATCATATTTCCTTTCGCATTTTTATATTGTGACAATTCTGTAAAATGGCGGTCGCCCGTTAAAAAGATTACATTCTTGATATTCTCTTCTTCCAAGCGTTTGAGTAAATAAGTGCGTTCTTCCGTGTATAATTTGTAATAACTTTCCTTCACCGTTTTAGAATTATTTAACACTTGATTGCCAACGACTACCATTTTAAACGGCGCTTTGCTATTGACTAAACCATCCACGAGCCATTCCAGTTGTTCTTTGCCCAACAAACTTCGCTCGCCCGTGAGCCGCAGGTCAGGATTACGAAAAGAGCGATTGTCCAACAGAAAAAAATCAATATCACTGTATTGAAAAGCACTGGTAACGCTGGGTTTGCCATTGATTCCATACGTCAGATTGCCCCAAAATAGTTGAAAGGCTTCTAACGTCAATTCCTTTTGCACGAAACTCGCATCCGAATTATCAGGACCAAAATCGTGGTCGTCCCAAATGGCAAAATTGTGCGCAGAGGCCAGCAATGGCTGCATTTCCGGCAGCGAGCGCGTGTGTGTATAACGTGCGAGAATGCCCGTGCGTGTGAACCAATCCACCTCGCGCAGGTAAGTGTTGTCGCCCAACCAAAGCATTGCATCGGGTCGCTGCTGATGAATCGCGTTAAAGATTTGACACTCACCGCCGTACGGTGTGCCGGGACGGTCGTAGGGCGTTTCATTCACATACGTACAGCTACCCAGTGCCATCGTAAAATCGGGCGCGTCCGTGCGCCACTGCCACAGCGATTGGGTTTGAAACGTAGTTGGATAAGGGAATTTCAATGGCTCATCATTGATGCGTACTTCATACTCATATCGCTTGCCAGGCTGCACTTGGTCAGCGATGAGTTTGGCGGTGAAGGCATTGTTTTTACTGGTGATTTTGGCATCGGTTAGATGAATTTCACTTGGATTGCCCTGTTCCCAGTAGGCAAATTGTACTTTCGCCGAAGTTTTGGTTTGAACCCAAAGCAATGCTTCGCGCATTTCTGAATAACCCACCATCGGACCCGATTGCAACAAAGTCTGCTGCGCCGAGAGCGAATTCAAAATAAAAAGGAAGAATAAAAGAGATAAAAGCCGCATGAATTTCAAAATTTGGGCAAAGCTAAGGAAAGTCAAAATGTAAAACGATAAATGTAAAATGTAAAAGTAATTTAGTGCGGTCTAAGCACCTTTTTTTATGCCTAAATTTTATAAAATTTGCCACTTTTTCAAAAAACCCGTATCTTTCAGCTATGGAAAAGCGCATGAATAAAACGGTCTTTGCGATTTATAAATTAAATGAGAAACCAAAAGGTTATGTCTATTGACTTCAACAAACGCCCATTCAACGCTTAGAAGCCATCGAATTTTACCGTCAATAATACCATCCCGATGCAGCTCAATCCAGACTTCACAGCGTTTATCGAATTACTAAGCAAAAAGATTTGGGCGATTTAGAAAATCTGCTTTGAAAAAATCAAAATGTAAAACGATAAATGATAAATGTAAAAGTTTTCAAGGAATCAACCATCTGCTTTTCCAATTATCATCCGTCCACGCGAACGCCGCTCGCTGATGCCCGTCCGAATGTAATAATAAGCCCTCCATTTTTTCAACTTGACAAACGACAACCACAAAATTCGCAAACGCATAGTCTGTTTTACTCAAATCCATTTCATCCTTCCAAAAATCAGGCAAGCCATCCGTTGCAGTATCCACCGGCGTTCCGGGCGCTTGTAAAGCCGCATAGGTTTTTCGACCTTGAATCGGAATTCGTTCCCAATACATTTTTGCCAACTCATCTTGATGATGTAACTGAACCGTGCCTTCCGTTATAATTTGAAGCTGTTTTTTCGGATGATAGAATAGACAAGTCAACTGCGGATGGAGATTCAAATGCTGAATTTTAGCGGAACGAATATCGGTTTGAAACATTAATGTTCGTTGGATAATATCTACTTTTCGCAAAACGACGGTGCGCAAATGTGCCATGTTTTCAAAAGAAGTACCGATTACAGGCGTACGCAGCGGGTCGTTTTTTTTCAAACTGCCATTCAACAATAAGCGCCAGCATTGGTCGGAGAAAGATTCGAGGGTGGAGAAGCGTTCCATCTTATTTATTTGCATATAGAAATCCTGAAAAGACTATAATTGTTTTGGCTCAATTATGATTTCAAGTTGCTTTTTAGGATTGTGCTAAAGCCCAGAAGTGATCTACTATTTTATCCCCGCACTAAAGCGCGGGGCAACTAATTGTCAACGTTTTACCAGTTGCCCCGCCATTTATGGCGGGGTTAAAAGCAAAACCTTACTCGGCTTTAGCCAAATTTTTACACAGCAACTTGAAACAAGAATAGAGCCACTGTTTTAATTAAACATTGCCTATAATTATTTTGTCTGCTGTCGCGAATATCAAAAAAATAGTACCTTTGAAATTATCCATTATCATAAAATGAAACCATGACCACCAGTCATATCCAACAACTCATCGCCGAAGCCCGCCTGCCGGAAGCACTCGTCGCCTTGAAAGAAAACCTGCCGCCTCATTTGCAAAATGATATCGTACAATTACAAAGTCGCCTGAGCGAATTGCTACATAAAGAGCGATCAGGCTCTTGCAATATGCGCAGACCAATGGACTGGTTGCTTAAAATAGGGATTGTTTGGTAAGAAACCTTTATATTTAACCGTAAACTTTTTACCGTAATCGGGCTGTTTAAGGTAATGCTAATGATTTTAGAACTCTTTCAAAGTAAGGTTTAAAAAAAGTATATTTGCAGAATTTCCTACAAACTACATTTTCTTTATGAGCGCTGATTTGATTTCATATAAAAAGGCAAAAACGCTGATTGAAGTGGATAATGCCGTCAGATTTGATGTGGCGGTCACACCTGACCACGAATTTTATACAGATTTTTCTGATGTGAGGGGCGATTTCGAGGATAGAATGATATACAAAACCCTCAATGTTAATCCTCGTACTTTTGTTTTTAATAGAGAAGCTAATCTTGGAAACAAAATCACGCTTTTTTTAGCAGGTATGCGTGGATCAGGAAAGACTTCTGAATTGGCTAAAATTGCTAAGAAACTGCACAATAAAGATTGTTTTTTTTGTATAACCTGCAATCTAGATGATGGACTTGATTTGAATGATATGGAATATATGGACATCCTTATCTTTCAATTGGAGCGACTTTTTGAGGAGTTAAAGAAAGTGGATTTGTCTTTTGACAAAGAAGTGATCGGATCACTCCAAGACTGGTTTAGTGAACGCGTGGAAGAAGTCAATAAAGTCATTAAAAAAGAAGGCGGTTTTGAGGTAGAAATTGAAGCCAAAACACCTTCCTTACTTAGCTTTTTAGGTATTGCTGCTAAACTGAAAGCGAACCTCGCCGGTAGCAAAGAAAATGCCGATAAGATCAGAACTGCTTTTAAAAACAACTTTACCACCTTTGCCAGAAAATTCAATGAATTTGTCGAATACATCAATATAGTGTTGCGCAATGATAATATTGCCCAAGAAATTTTATTTATAGTAGATGGCTTAGAAAAAACCGCTACCACTGATATTCGCAAGAAGATTATCTTGGAAGAAACCAATCGAATCAGACAAATAAAAGCACATACCATTTTTACGCTTCCGATTGAATTAATGCCACAAACCCAGCGATTAAAGTCTTTTAGTACGGTTGTTTCTTTTCCTTTTGTAAAAATCAGAGAAAAGAATGGCACGCTGGTGGAAAAAGCAATCGAACGCTTTCAGGAATTTACTTATAGAAGAATAGATCAAAGCCTTTTTGACAGTCCTGATACCGTCAGAAAAGCAATCTTATTTGGTGGCGGATCACCCCGAGAACTGCTGCGGGTTTTGGAATATGCCAATATGTATGCCGACGAAGACATAAATCAAATAACCATTCGTGATCTTGATACGGGCATCAAAAAACTGGCTGCCGAAACTTCTCAATACATTTCAGCCGCTGATTTGGAAAAATTAAAAGTATTAAAGGAGGCAAATGATGCAGGCAGATACATTCCTTTTGACGATGGGTGGCAGGATTTGCTGGAAAAGCTTATCGTATTGGAATACAATGACGGCACCTACAAACGCGTAAACCCTATTGTAGAAGCATCGCCTTTGTACCAACAATATGTCGGATAATTATATAACTGAAACCACGCCGCTGTTCAAGCTCCTCCGAACCGCCGCCTTCCGTTTTGTGATTGTCTGCTACAATCATTACTCCTTCGTGCAACAGTTAGAAAAGGACTTGCAGGAACGTTTTCCCAACCGCCCCTTAAAAAAAGTCAATGCGCAAAAAGCAACCTACCAGGAAATTACCGGCGAATACTTCGCTTTGGAAAAAGGCTTCTTCCTGATTGACAATTTTAATGAGGTACTGAAAGAAGAAAAAGACAGCCAGAGGCAGGAAACCCCAGAAATGGAAGCCAACAATGAACGCCGCCGACACATTACAGCCGGACTAAACCTGCGCCGCGACAAGCTGGCGAAATACCCTATTGCATTGTTTGTATTATTACCTGCTGCGACCGACGAACTCTATGTAAAAACCATCATGGAAAAAATGCCCGATTTGTGGTCATTTCGTTCCTTTATGTTGGATTTAAAAATGGAGTTGATTCAAACAACCCAAGCAGATATTCCTGCTGCCAAACAAACCGATGCCAACATTCCATTGGCGTTGAGTGAGTTGGAGAAAAAGCAAACCGAGCTACAACGCCTGCAAATACAGCTCCAGCATACACCAGAAAAAGAAATCGCTTACCGACGTACCCTCCTCCCTCAAATAGCAGCAATACAAGAGGAGCTTGGAAACTATGAATCGGCTCTACATACGCTGGAGGACTGGGAAGCCTTGGAAGAAGATAGCCAACTAGCAGATATATGGCTTAAAAAAGGAGATATTTATACCACCATCGGTGACCTGCAAGCTGCCCAAACGCATTTTGAAAAAGCATTAGCCCACTATGTAGAGCAGGAAGACAAAGCCAATATAGCCATTACTTATAAACGGCTTGGCGATACTTACACCTACCTCGGCAATTTGGAGCAAGCCCTGCGTTTCTTTGAGGATTACCATCAGTTAACAAAAGACCTCTACAAAGCCGATCCCGATAATACCGATTACAAAAACCAGCTGGCTATCTCGTACTCCAGACTGGGCGACACGCAACGTGCCTTGGGCAATTTGGAGCAAGCCCTCCGCTTTTTTGAAGATTGCAATCGCTTAGAAAAAGAACTCTATGCCGCCTATCCCAGCAACGTGGAATTTAAAAATAGCTTGGCAATCTCGTATCAATGGTTGGGCTGGTTTCAGGAAACAAACCTAAATGACCGAGTTAAAGCCAACGTATATTATCAGTTATCCAAAGAACTTTTAGCACAGTTGGTACAGAGCTTTCCTGCCTACGTAGCATTCAAAAAGAATTTAGATCGGGTGGAGCAAAAACTAACGGAGGAGTAAGCGGTTCCTTTGTCTGAACCATGATGTCCTTGATTTTTTTGATGTCCATGATTTTGCACGACTTGGTTTCGTGTACCATAAAAACGCCACTAAAGAAACCATCTGCTGAATTTTGGTTGATTCATAAACACTTGATGGTCAAATATTTTCTTTTCAATTTGAAATACGCCGTGGCGGCTGCCCGGCGAATTCAGCGGAGCAATTGGATTAGCGTAGCGTTTCCCTGACCTTCGGTACGGGATGTTCCATTTGGTTACTTTTTGTGGCAATGACAAAAAGTGACAAAGCCTCAAGCGCAAAGAAAAAACGAAAGCCATCATCAACCAATCAATAGCTTATACTTTAACCAATTTAGGTTTAGGCGCACGCCTATGCTCCAATAGCGGACAAGCACCGTTTAGAAAGTAATCGTTTTAACACTTTGTACATTCTACTTATCATCTTGTACAATCTCTATATGAATAAATATTTTTCCAATCGCATCGTGTTTATTTTCAATCTTCCTCCATTTATTTTTAACAAGAGCCATTTTATTTTCGATAACAATCCATACTTTTACAACCGTTGTACACTTTTTTACAATTGCACTCATTCTTTTTTGAAAAACAATGCATTCTTTTACAATCGCATCCATACTTTTTTGAATTGTACTGCTTATATTTGCAAAGTCACCAATACTATTTATAAACGCAGATTTAAAATTTACACTGTCTTATGTTGCACTTTGATTTGGTCGGCATGATGCGCCGCCGTGAAATAGAGAATCCCTACCGTTTTTTAGTAAAAAATGGATTTAATTATCACACTGCCGGGCATCTCTTGCGCAATGAGCGCGATAGTTTGTCGTATAAGAACCTGGAGAAGCTGTGTTTGCTATTGCATTGCACCCCCAACGACCTGTTTGTTTGGCAAAAGCCAAAAGACGCTTTGGTTGCTGACAGTCATCCTCTGCATCAGCTCAAGCCCAAGCCGCACGACATCAATGTCACGCAGAAATTGCAGGAACTTCCGCTGGATAAACTGGAACAAGTGAAGCAATTCATAAAGGATTTGCCGCAAGAGTAGGTTGGGAGTGAGCAAAGCGCAGAACTTTCTTTTGCTATGCTGCGTTTTTTACTATAATTTTATGCTATAAAATAAATAGAGCATGCAACAAGTTATTTTAAATATAAAGGATGAATCTCGTCGGCAGTTCTTTTTTGAATTGTTAGAACAGCTTGATTTTGTAGAGATTGTGATGGTACGAGAACGCAGTGTAGAGCAGCAGGAATTTGTTGCGGATTTGAAAGATGCCCTTGAAGAAGTAGAAGCTCATCAGGAAGGTACAAAACGCTTACAATCGGCAAAAGATTTTTTGAATGAGCTATGAAGTAGTCGTTACCGAAAACTTTAAACGTCGCGCGAAGCCACTGGCGAAGAAATATGTCTCTTTCAAAACCGACCTCGCCGCATTGATTGATAGCTTAGAAGAAGACCCGGCACAAGGCGTTTTTCTGGGGAAAGATTGTTATAAAATACATCTCGCAATCCAATCAAAAGGGAAAGGGAAAAGCGGTGGCGCTCGTGTCATTACTTGCGTAAAGATTCAATCTGAAACTGTTTTCTTACTCACCATTTATGACAAATCTGATAAAGAGGATTTGGATGATACGGAACTGGATGAATTGTTAGCGGAAGCAGATTTAGGGAAAGGATAAAAAAGTAAGCTTACAACAGAAAGAGGCGACATTTTTAGAAAGATGTCGCCTCTTTTTATAGTAGTAACGGATTCTGAAAGCTATGGGAACGCCATTATTTTATTTTACAAGTTCTTTAGCCCTAGCCAGCGCCGCATCTAAGCCATGTACATCGTTACCACCCGCGGTCGCAAAAAACGCCTGACCACCGCCGCCGCCTTTGATGTCTTTAGCGAGTTCTCGAATGAGATTACCCGCATTCAAACCCTTGGACTGCACGAGTTCATCGGAGATGCGAATGGTGAGTTGTGGCTTGTCATTGGAAATAGTGCCAAAAACAATCACTGCATTACCGACTTCTTTTTCCAAATTATAAGCTAAGGTTTTTACTGCGTTGGCATCGGTGAGTGGCAAGCGTTTTACGAGCAGTTGAAAGCCTTCTTTTTGTACGAATTCCGAACGGAGTTCTTTTTGAAGACCCGCCGCTTGTTCGAGCATCATGGACTCGATTTGCTTTTGCAGGCGTTTATTTTCTTCTTGCAAATCAGCGACACGTTTGGCGGGTTCTTTCGGATTTTTAAAGATTTCGCGGATTTTTTCCAATTCTTTGATTTCGGTATTCACATATTGTAAAGCAGTAAAACCCGTCACGGCTTCGATGCGGCGCACGCCTGCTGCCACGGCGGATTCGGATATGATTTTGAATAAACCAATCTCGCCCGTCGCTTTTACGTGTGTACCGCCGCAGAGTTCCTGACTGATGCGCTTATTGAACGTAATCATGCGCACCGTTTCGCCATATTTTTCGCCGAAAAGCATCATCGCGCCTGCTTTTCGAGCTTCTTCAATCGGGATATTGCGCGCCTCTTCCAGTGGAATGTTGAGCATAATGCGGTCATTCACAAACAACTCAACCATACGCAACTGCTCTTCACTCACTTTTTCAAAATGCGAAAAATCAAACCGCAGATAATCTTCGTTGACGAGCGAACCTTTCTGTGAGACGTGGTTGCCCAAGATGCCGCGCAAACTGGAATGTAATAAGTGCGTTGCCGTGTGATTTTTTTCGGTGGCAGCACGCCTATCTTCGTCCACTTCCACCCAAAGCGGTTCATTCATTCGCTCCGGCAGTCTATTTACAAAATGAATAATGAGGTCATTCTCTTTTTTCGTATCCAATACTTCTATGATTTCTGGCTTTTCTTCGCCGTCTTCATCTCCTCCAAAAAAAAAGCGTCCTCGGTCGCCCACTTGTCCGCCACCTTCTGGGTAGAAAGGCGTTTTATCCAGCACCATTTGGTATTGAAAACCTTTTTTGTCTTGCACGGCGCGGTATTTTAGCACTTTTGATGCTGCATCGAGCGCGTCATATCCTACAAACTCAACCACCCCACTCCCGTCTCCCCAAAGGGGAGAGGCTTCATCATCCCCCCTTTGAGGAGACGGGAGGGGGGCTACCCAATCTCCTACTTGCTTTTCGGCATCTATTTTAGAACGATTTTTCTGAATCTGTAATGCTTTTTCAAACCCTTCTAAATCAACAGACAAGCCTTTTTCGCGGGCGATTAATTCAGTTAAATCTATTGGAAAACCGAAGGTGTCGAAGAGTTCAAACGCAACTTCCCCACTGATAATGCCATTCGCAGCTTCAATTGTGTCGAGTCGTCTCAAACCATTTTCCAAAGTGCGCAAGAAAGACCGCTCCTCTTCGAGTATTACCTTTTGTACAAAATCCTGCTGCGCTTTCAATTCCGGAAAAACATCGGCGAATTCGTCGGCGAGTAGTGGCACGAGTTTATTCAAAAATGGTTCTTTAATATCTAAAAACGAATAATAATAACGAACCGCTCTGCGCAAAATGCGACGAATCACGTATCCCGCGCCACCGGAAGCTGGAAGCTGCCCATCGGCAATGGTAAACGCCACGGCGCGAATGTGGTCCACGACGACGCGCATCGCTACGTCGGTTTTGGCATTTCGGTCGTAAGAACCATTATATTTTTTATTACTTACTTGTTCTACTAATGTAATAAAGGGTGTAAAGATATCGGTATCATAGGTGTAATGTTTGCCTTGCAAAACCATGCAAAGGCGCTCGAAGCCCATGCCTGTGTCTACGTGCTGTGCAGGTAGTACGATGAGTGAGCCATCCGCTTTGCGTTCGAACTGCATGAATACGTTGTTCCAAATTTCTACTACCGATGGGTGGTCTTGATTGACCAACATTTCGCCGGGCACTTGCGCGCGTTCCTCATTGGAGCGGAAGTCGAAGTGAATTTCGGAACACGGACCGCAGGGACCTTGCGCGCCCATTTCCCAAAAGTTGTCTTTTTTATTGCCGTCAAGAATTTGATTATCAGGTAAGAATCTGCGCCAGATTTCCCGTGCTTCTTCGTCGGAAGCTAAACCTTCTTTTTCATCACCGCCAAAAACAGTTGCGTATAAACGGTCAGCCGGTAAACCTAATTTGTCGGTCAGCAATTCCCAAGACCATTCGATGGCTTCTTTTTTAAAATAATCGCCGAACGACCAGTTGCCGAGCATTTCAAACATGGTGTGGTGCGTGCCGTCAAAGCCCACGTCTTCGAGGTCATTGTGTTTGCCACTCACACGCAAGCACTTTTGCGTGTCCGCAATACGTGGAGCAGGCGGCGTTCCATTGCCCAAAAAATAATCTTTAAATTGCACCATGCCAGAGTTAGTGAACATCAGCGTGGGGTCGTTTTTCAACACCAATGGCGCGGAAGGGACGATTTTATGTTGTTTCGATTTAAAAAAATCGAGGAATGCCTGTCGTATTTCTTTAGATGTCATTTTAAAAAAGTTTGGAGGTTTGAGGGCTTCACATGAACACTCAAACACATGAACACACAAACACAATGAAACAAAGGCACAAAATTAGTAGTCGCGCCGAGATTTGTATAATTAATTATAGGAAATCCTTTAGAAAAAGGAATGGAGGTCAATAATTCGCAGCCCCGCTTGGGGCAATTTGGAAGTAATATGTGGATAACTTTTTCAAAATATAAATACGAATTTTCAATTTTTAACGATACTTTCATCGGTAAAGTTCCTTTTTATACTTTTCAATGTATCTTTTTTGTTAATACGTCGTTAGGATTAGAGAGATAATGGTATAGGGAATAGGGTAGAGAGACTAAGCAAGCGATCCCTCTACTCTATTCCATCCCCTCTACCAAAATGGCACCAATTTAATTACAAATTCATTCAATATTCATTATTTGCTTACGCATTCGTCTAAATTTTGTGTTAAAGTTTTGGAATTATGAAATCGGATTCTATCTTTGAAATATTCGAAGAATCTCATGACATCCAAACAGCAAGACTAAGAGGCACTAATTTCAGCCCTTATGATTTGAATTTCCCTATGTAACACGCTAAATATTAGTCATTTCCGGTAAAGTAAAAACGCTCATGAGGAAAGAAAAATTTGTTTACAACACCCACACCCTTAAATACGAAAAAGTCATCACTTCTTTGCGCAGTAAATTGACAAAAGTATTTGGGTTTGTGTGTGCCGCCGTGTTGACGGCGTTTCTTTTTACCTTGGCTTCGCATCGGCTGTTTCCATCGCCCAAGGAAAAAGCATTGACACGCGAAATTGATTATCTCAAAGGAAATTATCAACGGGTTTTGGGCGATGTAGATCAACTCAGCAAAGTATTAGAAAATATCCAAGAGCGCGATGCCTTTGCACACCGCATGATTTTTGGGATGGAACCGATTGACAAAGGCGTGTGGGAAGGTGGCACTGGCGGACATGACCCTTACGAGCAGTATCGCCAATTCAAAAACGCCGGCGACCTGATGGCATCCGTACAAGAACGGGTAGACCGCGTCAAACGTCAGTTGGTGTTGCAATCAAGATCGTTGGATACCGTCCTCAATATGGCGAAGGAAAAGGAAAAAATGTTGGCTTCTATTCCTTCGATTAAACCCGTTCGCGCTGATAAATTGAATCGTAACGTACAACTCCTCTCCGGCTTCGGCTATCGCATTCACCCGATTTTCAAAGTACCTAAAATGCACACCGGTATTGACTTTAGTGCAGCAAGTGGTACGCCCATCCAAGCGACGGGTGCAGGGGTGGTCGTGAAGGCGGAACGCGCCAGCGGCTACGGAATGCAGGTCATCATCAAGCACGGTTATGGCTACGAAACGCTGTACGGACACATGAGTCGGATAGACGTGAAGGTAGGTCAGAAAGTGGTACGGGGTCAAAAAATTGGTTTGGTAGGCAACACTGGTACGTCTACGGCACCGCATTGCCATTATGAAGTGATTTTCAGAGGCGATAAAGTGAATCCGATTTTGTATGTATTGGATGGGTTGTCACCAGAACAGTATCAGGACTTGGTAAAAGCGGCGGAGACGGCGAATCAGTCTTGGGATTAAACTGGATACTGGATGCTGGATTTTAAATGTAGATATTGATTTTTATAAATATATTTTTGAATTGATATGATTGTAACGATCACCGGAAAAGACTTCCTGCGCGGGGGTCTTTTTTGTATTGTAATAAATTTTCTTTTTGTGAATGGCATTGCAGCACAGGAAGTGGATACTTTGCCTACTATCAAGCCTGAAGTGGTAATGGATACGATTGAAAAAACGTACCTCATCGTAGGGGTGGGCGATATGATGCTGGGTACGAATTATCCGTCCAAAAGTTTTCTACCGCCCAATGATGGCAAGGGTTTGCTGGTAGATGTGCTGGATCATTTGCAAAATGCGGATGTCACGTTTGGCAATCTGGAAGGGACGCTTTTTGATGAAGGTGGAAAACCAAAGACGTGTAAAGATTCTACAATATGTTACGTTTTTCGCACGCCTGCAAAATATGTGGATCGTTACGTGGAAGCAGGTTTTGACTTGTTGAGCATTGCCAATAATCACTCCGGCGACTTCGGTGCAGAAGGTCGAACGAAGACGAAAGCAGTGCTGGACGAGGCTGGAATGCTCTACGCCGGTTTAGCTGGTACGGACGAGACGATTATTTTTGAAAAAGATAGCATCCGATATGGATTGGCTGCGTTCGCACCAAATGCCGGCACGTGTGATATTCGCAACTTGCCAAAAGCCAAGCAGATTGTAGCAAACCTGCAATTGGAATGTGACGTGGTCATTGTCTCGTTTCACGGGGGTGCAGAAGGACCGACTAAGCAGCACGTACCAAAAGTAACCGAAGAATTTTACGGCGAGAATCGGGGTGATGTGTATAAATTTGCACACGCAGTCATTGATGCCGGAGCGGACATTGTGTTTGGACATGGACCGCACGTGACGCGCGCGGTGGAATTGTACAATGATCGTTTTATCGCTTACAGCATGGGCAATTTTTGCACGTATGGTCGCTTTAATTTGAATGGTCCGGCAGGTTTCGCGCCGATTATAAAGTTGGAAATCAACAAACAAGGCGAATTTTTAGGTGGTGAGATTGTACCCATTTATCAACAAAAAACACACGGTCCGAAAATAGACTCGCAACGCCGCGCCATTAAAACCATTATAGAATTGACGAAAGCGGATTTTCCAGATACACCGCTAAATATAAGTGGCACGGGGCGGATGACGAAAAAGGAGGTGGAGAAGGCAATAGAGTGATAGTCTCTGCGCTTACATTTGTTGGATGACTCTTCTAATCTCTTGCGATTGGTACTGGTTAATAATATTATTTATATTTTCCTTTTCAATTCTCAATCCGATTCAACCCCGCATAATAAATCAAATACCACTCCTCTCCCAGCTTCGCAAAGCGCCGAATCGTGCCGAATTCGCCATTTTGAGATACAATTTTTTCGACGACCAAATCATCGCCAAAAGTGGTCAACTCGCGTTTGAATCCACCGCTGTCGTAGTTGAATGGGCGCTGCATGACCCAATCCTCCGCTTCCCAACGAAAATCATTGTCGGCGATGGTCTCCGCGTCGGCATTGGACGGCAGCCCTTCCAACGGGAACGAGATGTGCTCCATCTGATAGTCGCTCTCTTGGTGAAAACGCTCATAGAATTCCTCAAATGCCTTGAGTTCAGATGTCTCTTCGTTATTATTAGTGGAGCAGGAAAAAAGCAAACCACTGCACGCCGCCAACCAACTAAAAAAAATAAGCCGATACATATTACCAAATTTTTTTGTTATAATGCTGCAACCTTCTATTCGATACATTGTAGTTTTTGAATAAATTGCGGTGTAAAAAAACGAGGATTGGGGATTAGTGATTGGGGATTAGTGAATTGTAATTCGTGTGCCGCTCCCAAATAACTATTCCCTACTCCCAAATAACTATTCCCTACTCCCAAATAACTATTCCCTACTCCCAAATAACTATTCCCTACTCCCAAATAACCATTCCCTACTCCCAAATAACCATTCACAAATAACAAATAACATTTATTTATGAAAGAAAAGATTAATAAATTATCCGAAAAACAAATCGCGCTTATCACCCTGTCACTCACGATCATAGCCTTGATCATTGGTATCGCTTTGCCTGAAATCCGCGTCGCACTTGGCTTGGACAGTGACCGTTCTGATTATCGCGCCGAACGTTCGCAAAGCCGAGACGAACGAATTGATAAGCCATTCGTAGAAGCTGGCAACGTAAATATTCCAAAACCGCCTAAACCGCCTGGTACCGCCGAAGAAAACTTACCAAAGGTAGAAATTAAAAAAGACTACGAAAACAGCAGTTTTCAAAACGGCGAATTTATTATTTACTCGGGTATTACTTTCAAAAATACGGGCATGCTGACTGGCAAAATTATCATTCAAAAAGGCGCGACATTTATCAATTCGGGCGCAATCGAAGGAGATGTGCTCAACAAAGCCGGCACTTTTAAAAATACGGGTTATTTAGACGGTGCGCTCACGGTGGAGTGAAATATACAAACCTATAAGGTTTTCGAAAACTTTATAGGCTTGTATCAAGAATCGCCTGTGCCAACGCCAGTTCAGAAGCCTCTTTTGCTATTATTACTTCTGGAACGCCCAGAAGTTTCAATGTCTCGGCAGTCGTTGTGCCAATAGCTAATACCTTTTGTTCAGCTTTCGCTGGATATTTTTGAAAATAAGCTTGTGCATTCATCGGACTGGTAAAGACGAGCCAATCGCAATCTGGTAACTCAAAATCGGTACGAGGTTGGTTTTCATATACGATTAAATTAAATGCTTCTAACTGGTTTTCTAATAATTTTTGAATAGATTGCCGAGAATTGGACGCTCTGGGAAATAATACTTTTTGCTTTGCTGCGCTTTCTAAAAATAATGCTGCGGTAGCTTTTGGCTCGCCATTACCAACAAAATTTACTAGATAACCTTTATTGACAACTGCTTTTGCAGTGCCTTCGCCCATCGCGGCTATTTTCCCTTTCCATTCAAATGGTAAGGATTGCAAATTTTCAAAAAAGAAATGAACCGCTTGTTTGCTGTAAAAAAAGACCCAATCCGCTTGCGGTAAATGTAAAAATAGTATTGCTTGAAATTGCACTAAAGACACTCCAACCACTTCAAAACCAGCCGATTGCAGTCGCTGTAAAAATACACTGTCTGCTGTTAATTCCCGACTAATAAAAATATTTGGCATTTAATAAAAAATTAAATCTTGAGCGCAAAAAATATCACAATATCCCAATATCCTAACTTTTCAACTGCTCCACTATTTTTTCCGCCAACTGATAATTCGTACTCGAAGACAAACTCACCCGCTTCACCGGCGCATCCCAACGTTCCGCCATCGCAGCCCACACGTGATAATTGCCTTGCGCGTCGCGCTCACAATACGCACCGAGTGGCAAATGACAGCCGCCATCCATGAGTTGCAACACTTTACGCTCAATATTAGTCACTGCCGATACGTCTGCGTGGTGCAATTGTTTTAATAATCGTCGGATGGTCAGGTCGTCTTTTGCTGTTTGAAATGCGAGTACGCCTTGCGCGGGAGCCGGTATAAATTCTCGTGGACTAAATTTCACCAAATGCAAATCTGATAAATCTAATTCCAACCGACTCAAACCTGCCGCTGCCAGCATGATGGCATCAAAATTGCCCGTTCGTAATTTTTCTACCCGTGTCGGCACGTTTCCACGAATATCCTGAATTTGTACATCCGACCGAAAATCCAACAATTGCGCTTTGCGGCGAGCAGAGGAAGTACCGACGATTGCATTTTTTTTCAACTTAAATAGTTGCCCTTCTTCCAATGCTGCTTTGCGCACCAGCAGCCAATCCGCTGGGTCTTCGCGATAGGAAACCGCCGTGATGACTAAACCTTCTGGATGATTCGTCGGCATATCTTTCATCGAATGCACCGCCATATCCACATCGCCGCGTAGCAGAGCTTCCTCGATTTCTTTTGTAAAAAAGCCTTTGCCCTCTATTTTATCAAAACTCAAATGTTGAATTTGGTCGCCGGTCGTTTTTATAATAATCAATTCACTTTGCACGTCTATTGCAGCCAATTGCTCGCGCGTATATTCTGCTTGCCAGAGTGCCAGTTTGCTTCCTCTCGTCCCGATTCTGATTATTTTATTCAAAATATTTTCCTTTTTGTGGCCGCAAAGATAGAATCTGTAAATGATTATTGGTTATTTAGAACCCGTACGATTCATTTACTATTTATATTTTTACAAATCCCTGATAACCCAGTATCTAATACGCAATAACCCAATAACGAATAACCAATTTTTTTCTACCTTTGCCGATATGCAACTGTCAGCACGGGAAATAGCACAACTTGTAAACGGAACAGTAGAAGGCGACTCAACGGTCTTGGTCAATCGTCCCAGCAAAATCGAGGAAGGCGGCGCAGGCTCTATCACGTTTTTGGCGACCGACAAATATGAAGATTTTGCTTATACGACTACTGCTTCTATCTTATTGGTGAATCAGTCATTCCAGCCTAAAATGCCTATTGCGGCAACGCTCATCCGCGTAGCCGATGTTTACACTTCGCTTACTTTTTTATTAGAACAATTTGGAAACCACGTTCCAACTCAAACGGGTATTGCAAAAACGGCGGATGTGCATAGCAGTGTGCAATTGGGCGAGCAAGTTTCCATCGGTAGATTAACGATTGTAGAAGAAAATGTAAGCATTGGCGAGGGAAGTTGCATCTGTGACCAAGTGTATATTGATAAAAATGTAAGTATCGGAAAAAACGTCACGCTGCATCCCGGCGTGCGCATTCTACGCGATTCTAAAATTGGGAACAATTGTACTATTCATGCGAATGCAGTCATCGGAAGCGACGGTTTTGGTTTTGCACCGCAGGAAAACGGCACGTATAAAAAAATACCACAAACTGGAAATGTAATTATCGAAGACAACGTAGAAATCGGCGCGAACACTACGATTGACCGCGCTTCGATAGGTTCGACCCTTATTCGTGCTGGTGTAAAATTGGACAACCTAATTCATGTGGCGCATAATGTGGAAATTGGTGAGAATACGGTCATTGCTGCACAAACGGGCATCGCGGGCAGCACGAAAATTGGTAAAAATTGTCGCATCGGCGGTCAAGTTGGTTTTGCAGGGCACCTCACCATTGCAGATGGCACACAGATACAGGCGCAAAGCGGCATTGCTTCTCACGTGAAAGAAGAAAATACAGCACTTTTTGGTTCTCCCGCTTTTGCGTACGGCGATTATATAAAATCTCATGTTATTTTTAAAAAATTGCCGGAATTGTATAAACGATTGTTGAATTTGGAAAGGATTAATAATGAAAAAATGAATAGTAAATAATAAAAGAGTGACCGAGTGACGAGCGAGAAGTCCGTAGAACTGACACAATTATAGCGAAAAAATATCCCAATATCCTAATCTCAAAATATCAAATCCAATATCCCAAATCAAAACCTATCTTTGCAAAAATTCGAGCCGCAGATGATGGCAAAACAACATACGATTCAACGGTCGGTCGCGGTAAGCGGAGTAGGCTTGCACACCGGCGCAATGGTCACACTGACTTTTAAATCCGCCCCAGAAAATCATGGATTCAAATTTCAGCGCATTGACTTGGACGGGCAGCCGATAGTAGCAGCAGAAGTAAGTCGCGTAGCATCTACGAAACGAGGCACGACGCTACAAGCGGGAGAGGCGCAAGTGAGCACGGTCGAGCACGTACTGGCAGCACTCACAGGACTGCAAATAGATAATGTGTTGATGGAAATTGACGGACCCGAAGTCCCGATTATGGATGGCAGTGCGCAGCCTTTTACGGCAGCCCTTCAAGAAGCCGGAAAGCAGGAACAGAATGAAACGCGCGAGGTTTTTGAGATACAAGAGCCCATTTATTTTCGAGATGAAGAGACCGGTACAGAGATGATGGCACTGCCCGCAGAACGATATGAAGTGACCACCTTGATTGATTTTAACTCGGATGTGTTGGGACCACAATTCGCTGATTTACACAATATTACAGATTTTGAAAAAGAGATTGCACCTTGTCGCACGTTCGTTTTTTTACATGAGTTAGAATATTTGTTCAAACAAAATCTTATCAAGGGAGGTAATTTGGACAATGCCATCGTTATCGTAGACCGCGTCGTGTCGCAAGCGGAATTGGATAATTTATCTGAAATGTTGGGCAAACCCAGCGTAAAAGTAGAGAAAGAAGGCATTTTAAATACCCTGAAATTGCATTTTAGAAACGAACCCGCTCGGCACAAGCTCTTGGATGTAATCGGCGATTTAGCCTTGTTAGGTTTACCGATCAAAGGTCGCATTGTAGCTACAAAGCCTGGACACCGCACAAATGTTGAATTTACAAAGGTTTTAAAAAAGCATTATCAAGAACAGAAAAGGTTAAAAGGCAAACCCAAATACCATCCAGACGAGGAACCGCTATTCAATAGTGTAAAAATCGCGCAATGGCTGCCGCACCGCTATCCGTTTTTGTTGATTGATAAAATTATAGAACTATCTGCAAATCATGTTGTTGGCGTAAAGAATGTGACCTTTAACGAATATTTTTTTCAAGGTCATTTTCCGAATAATCCGGTGATGCCCGGTGTCTTACAAATCGAAGCGATGGCTCAAACCGGCGGTATTCTTGCACTTTCTACCGTGGCAGACCCCGGCAATTGGGACACCTACTTTTTGAAAATTGACAACGCCAAATTTAGATTGCAGGTCGTACCCGGCGATACCGTCTTGTTCAAAATGGAATTGCTAGCGCCCATCCGACGCGGCATTTGCCAAATGTACGGCACGGCTTACGTCGGCAACAAACTCGTTTCGGAAGCTGAATTAACTGCTCAAATCGTCAAGCGCTCGTAACATGAATCATTCCCGCCATTCTCTCTCCGTGATTCACCCGGAAGCCAAAATCGGGGAAAACGTCCATATCGGACCTTTTTGCTATATTGATAAAGATGCAGAAATCGGCGATGGTAGCTGGCTGGGGTCGCACGTGACGGTGTACGATGGTGCTCGTATCGGCAAAAATTGTAAAATTTTTCCAGGAGCAGTGATTTCGGGCGTTCCACAAGATTTGAAATTTCAGGGGGAAACCACGACTGCTGAAATCGGCGATGGCACGACCATCCGAGAATATGTGACCGTAAATCGCGGCACTTCTTACGCCAATCGGACGGTCGTTGGTAAAAATTGTCTACTCATGGCGTACGTACACGTTGCGCACGATTGCCAGTTGGGCGATGATGTTGTGCTTGCCAATAACGTCACGCTTGCCGGTCATGTCGAAATTGAAGATTGGGCAATTCTGGAAGGATTAGTAGCCGTGCAGCAGTTTATTCGTATCGGGGCGCATAGTTTCGTGGCGGGCGCTTCGCTCGTGCGCAAGCATGTGCCGCCGTATGTGAAGGCAGCACGCGAGCCACTTTCTTATGCCGGTGTAAATGTGATTGGTCTGCAACGACGCGGTTTTACGCCCGAACAAATCAATCAGATTCAGGATATTTATCGCATTTTGTTTGTAAAAGGCTATAAAATTTCAAACGCTGTAAAAATCATTGAACAGGAAATATCCCCCAGTGGCGACCGTGACCGTATCTTAGAATTTATACAGCGAGCAAACGACAACGAAATCGGCATTATGAAAGGCTTTCGCCAAATCAATGGCAGTCGCGTGAAAAATGGGGAACAAGGGGTGCGGGAGGAGGAATAAGTTGGGAAATTGGGAAATTTTTTCTCACTTGTGATGTGGACGGTATTTGGTTTTAGGTCAACACGTCACGTCTGGCATCTGGCATCTAGAAATTGGAATATTGAAATAATTTGAACACAAAACAACAATTGACAATTCGCTTAGAAAAGGTTGCGAAACGCTATCGGATGGAATGGGTGTTGCGGGGCGTGACGTTGCAGTTTGAATCCAGTAAGAATTATGCCGTTACAGGTCCGAATGGCTCCGGCAAATCCACTTTACTCAAAATCCTATCTGGTCATCTCACCCCATCCAAAGGTAAAATTAATTTTTTTTTGAATGAGAAATCATTATCGAATGAATTGATTTACAAGCAGTTGAGTTATACAGCGCCGTACATTGATTTGATAGAAGAATACACGCTCCCTGAAGCCTTACATTTTCATCAACATTTTAAACCTTTTATTAAAAATCAAACGCCCGCCGACCTTATACAATTACTTGGTTTTGAAAAATCTAAAAATAAACCCATCCGCCACTTCTCTTCTGGTATGAAACAACGCCTCAAACTTGCACTCGCCATTTGTTCCGACACGCCCCTACTCCTCTTGGACGAACCCACTACCACACTTGATCGCCAAGGCGTAGCGTGGTATCAAAATTTGATTCAAGAATTTGCGGGAAACCGCTTGGTGATTGTAGCCTCGAATGTGGAAGAAGATTTCTTTTTTTGTGAGGAACGGGTGAGTATGCTGGCGTTTAAGTAGTATGCAAACTTGTTTGGATTATGATTTTCAAAACCCAAACAAGTTTGGGTATTACAATTGCTCCTTCAACTCCAACAACATCTTCTTTATCTTTTCCAACGTTTCTATTACCGATTGCTTCTCTTTATCGCGCTGGTGGCGGTCTTTGAGTTCTTGTTTAGCACCGCTGAGGGTGAAGCCGCGCTCTTTGACGAGGTGATAAATATCTTTGATTTGCTCGATGTTTTGCTGCGTGAAGCGTCGGTCGCCTTTGCTATTTTTGTGTGGTTTCAAGCTGTCAAACTCGCCTTCCCAAAAGCGAATCAAAGACTTGGACACGCCAAATAGATCCGCCACTTCACTGATGCTGTAATAGCGTTTGAGCTTATCTTCCTGATCTTCAAACATAGGCAATTGGTTCATGGAAAGTTGGAGAATAGGAAGATGGGAGGATAGAGACAACAAATCCTAGTTTCCTATCCTCCCATCCTCCATTTTAAGAATCTATTGCAAAAGCGTAATAATATTCGCCGGGATAATCTTCATACACGCCTTCCAGCATCACTTTTCCTTTCGAAACCTTGAGTGTTTTGATAAAATCTTCCATGCTACCTATTTTCTTATCGCCTACTTTGGTAATGATGAAGCCTGGTTCCATGTTGGTGCGCTCTATTTTACTGCCTCGGATGATGCTCACTACTTTCACACCCGTCGTACCCGCCCTGCGTACTTCCTCGGCTGTAAGGTCTTGCAATTCAAAACCTAAGTCTTTTGTCAGTTCTTCATCATTGGAGGCGAGAATGACCGCATTATTACTTTTATTTTTTAATAAAACTTTGGCAGTCAACGTTTTATTATCTCGAATATAATTGATAATCAAAGTGTTTCCTGGGCGATAGCGACCGACTTGCTCTTGCATTTCCGGTACCGTTTTGGTTTTTACGCCGTTGATCGCCATAATGACATCGCCTTTGCGCAAACCTGCTTCATCCGCGCCACTCGCCGGGCTTACCCGTGTGATGTACACGCCTTCGATCGCATCCAAGCCCAATTCCTTCGCCCGTTTGGTGTCCATTTTATCAATAAAAACGCCCAACATTCCGCGCTGCACAACTCCATAATCGCGTAAATCTTTAATGACTTTGCGAACCAGATTAGATGGTACTGCAAACGAATAGCCTTCATAACGTCCTGACCGCGTGATAATTGCAGTATTAATGCCTATCAATTCTCCATTTGTATTGACCAGTGCACCGCCGCTATTGCCGGGATTGACGGCGGCATCGGTTTGAATAAATGATTCAATCCGGTCTTGCCCTTCCAAAATATCAATACTTCTGCCTTTGGCACTTACGATACCTGCGGTGACTGTTGATTCTAAATTAAAAGGATTGCCGACTGCCAACACCCATTCGCCGACGCGCAAAGAATCGGAATTGCCAAAACGGATATGCGGCAGCTTTACAGCGTTTATTTTCAATAAAGCCAAATCTGTACTTGGGTCAGTACCAATGAGTTCTGCTTCAAATTCGCGTTTGTCGTTGAGCGTCACACCAATCTTTGTACCATCTTCAATCACATGATTATTAGTTACAATATAACCATCAACTGACATGATAATGCCGGAGCCGGAAGACGTGCCATAGGAATTGCTTCCCCAAAAATCAAAGCTACCGCCTGATTGCTGGGTTTTGATATTCACCACCGAAGCCGTAACGGATTCCGCCGCCGCGATAAAATTGGTAGGTGCCGACGACAAAAACGTGCGCAAGGGCGCATCTCCAAGCGGGTCATTGGTCAACTGAGGATAGCCCATTAAGGGCGTTTCTCGTACCATCATTTCCGGCTGGGGTGCCACCCACCGATAAATAAACACTGCCAACAAGGCACTCAGCAACGAACTGACTGCCACAACCATGTATTGCTTCATAAAATCGGGACAATTTTCACTTTCAATAATCTCTAAGCCTACTAAGATAGGGGAATGCGTTAATTGAACGCCAATTTAGTAAAAATAATTTCAACAATTCTGATGAAAACCTACAAGCGGTCGGCAAATCTGCGAAAAATTTCGTTTAAAATTACAATGGCAAAAGGGTGATGGGGTGATAGGAGGATTGGAAGATAGGATATCCAAAACACTATAACACCAAAATACTATAACACGTTAACACAAAAACAAATGAATTTCTTTAAATATCAAGGCACCGGCAATGATTTTATAATGATTGACCAGCGTGAAACGCAACACCTTACGCGGGCAGATGTGGACGTGATAGAGCGTTTGTGCGACCGCCGTTTCGGCATCGGCGCAGATGGGCTGATTTTGTTACAACATTTGGAAGGTTATGATTTTGAGATGATTTATTTTAATTCTGATGGGCGCGAAAGTTCGATGTGTGGCAATGGCGGTCGTTGCATTGTGGCGTTCGCCAAACAATTGGGGGTGATTGAAAACCATGCGCATTTTTTGGCAATTGATGGGGAACATGAAGCGATTATTCGACCCGATGGCTGGGTAGAATTGAAAATGAGTGATGTAAAAAGCATGGAAAACGGTGCTGATTTTTATTATTTAAATACCGGCTCTCCGCATTATATCACGTTTGTAAAAGATGTAAAAGAAGTAAATGTTTTTGAAGAAGGACGCGCCATTCGTTATAATGACCGCTTCAAAACGGAAGGCACGAATGTCAATTTTGTAGAACCAACTGACAATGGAATCACCGTCGCCACGTACGAGCGCGGCGTAGAAGATGAAACGTTCTCCTGCGGCACGGGCGTGACGGCTGCAGCGATTGCTTATTATTTAAAATCTAATAAAAATATTATTACAAACATTCCGATTCAAGTGAAAGGTGGTAAGTTGGAAGTACGCTTCGAGCCTGACGGACAAGGCTTTACAAATATCTGGCTGTGTGGACCGGCGGAAATGGTGTTTGAGGGATATGTAACTATGTAATAAAGCTTTCGCAAATATTGTAGATAAACCAGTTTATTTCTAACAGCACCATTTGCGAATGGTTTTACTTGCTTTCTGTCAGACTTTAGCAGTTATATTCTTTCTCATTATAAATCCAACAAGCGTCATTACAATGCCTATAGTAGCAAGACCACCAGCGATGAGTTGAATTCTGCCGGTTTCACCTATATAAGCCATCAACAAACTGGTAATCAATAGGATTATTCCAAGTGGCAAGAGCAATTTTGTCATGACTTTTAGATTTTAAGTTGAAAATAATCTTTAAAATTACAAAACTATTTTAAAATAAAAAAAATGCTGTACAATGGATAAAATAAAAAATATCAGGACATCATTCTACAATTTCTGTATCATTTTAATGAAGAAAGCGTTGGCAATCAACCTGATATCAAAGTGAAACGTCGCATCCTGCTGACCGATAAAATAATAGTTTTCAATTGCTCGCTATCGGCTGGAATGAGATGCATTACATTTTCGGTCCCATTCTTCACTTTGATATTATAAATGATAAAATTTGGATGCAATGCAACAACACTGAATAGGAAGCCGTGGATTATTTGGTGGAACACGGGGTTGAACGGCAAGATGTTGTACTTGGATTTGTGGCTCCAAAAGCACGGAAATTTTCGGGATTTGCGATGTCTTAAAGTGATTATAATTCGTAAATTATCAACTACTTAGTGTTTTGTTTCCAAATAATGCTGCTTCAAAATATCTTCGCCAAAGTCATTGCCTTTTTCTCGCAAAATAGCGTGGATGTGATTCCCATCATTTTGAAATCCGACGTTATCATATTCAATTAAAAAATCGGGACCGTTGATAATATAATAATGTGGTTGGTTATTTTCAAGACTGCCAATCCAGGCAAAATAGACCTTTTCAATACCCGATTTATTGATTTCTTCAAAGAGTTGGTGTGCTTTTTGGTGTTCAAAATTGTGGGTGTATTCCTGAATCAAGATTTCCAGCAGCCCTTTTTGTGCCTCGTCCAAGTCTTTGGCAGCGATGCCATAATAGCTCGTAATGCGCTGGTTGCTTTGCGGCGAAGTGATGATGTCTTTAGGCACTTCTTGTTTCAGAATCGCCACTCCTTTTTGCGTCTCCGAAAGGGTATTGACAAGCATAAAACCCAAATCTTCTTCCTTGCTCAATATTCGCCAGCTCGCATATTTTGCCGATTTTACTTCCGAAGGGTCGGTGCCATAAAAGAAAGGCGACGTAACAATCGTATTGCCTTTTAGGGTAATATTTAACGCTAAATGATGTCCTCCAAAATTAAGCCCCCACGGCGCGGTGCTTTGTGGCTTCCCCCAAACGGAGATGTAAAAATTGCCGTGCGCCCATTTTAAATCTTGCGTCATTTTAAGGGTTTGCTGATTAATTTTCCCTTTGTCAAACGCCTCTTGGTACAGCGTATTCAGAATATCGTCCAACTGCATAATGCTGGTCGTTTTCAAATACCCTTGCGAACTCAGCATCGCCGACAGCACCCGATGAAACGCCATGCGGCTCTGGTCAGAAAGCGCACCGTATGCAATACCCGGTCGAGCGACCATTCCCACAGGCAGATTCGTCCATTTGTAGCGGAGACTGTCGTTGAAGGTGTAAACGGTTTTTTGCAATTCCTCGGCGGTAAGTGTTTGGAGAAATTGATTGGTGGATGCTACGAGGGTTTTAGTCGCTTGGGCAAAGCCTGTTATACTGACTAAAAGAGTAAACAAGATTTGTAAAAATACACTTTTTATCATTTGTAAAAAATTGGCAATCAGGTTGTTAGCCTATATTAAAATTCATTACAATTACAAAAAATTATATCAAACTTCTTTCAATAACTGCCGCAACGCCTTCATATTTTCCTGTTCGTCAAAAATAGCGCGAATATTGATTGAAAATCCTTGTACGGCACGGCTTTCGATGATGCCCTGCGATGCTTTGAGGTGCAGTTTAAATTTCCCATTTTGCAAAAAATACTGCTCTACGCTTTCCTCATCGGGGTCTATAATCCAATATTCTTGTACGCCATGTGCTTCAAAATCTTGAAATTTGATGCCGCGGTCTCTTTTTTCTGTTCCTTCCGACAATACTTCCACCACAAAATCAGGCGGCGGGTATTTCCATTGCCCTTTTCGGAAATGCACGGCTTTTTCATTGCCAAAAAAAACCACATCGGGTTCGTAATCATTGCGCGTAAAGGCACTCATGACTTTTTCGTAACCGACATAGCCCAATTGAGCCAACTGAACAAAAGGCTTTAGCAGCAAATAGAGTGCACCCGTAGCGTCCGTGTGCTCCTTTTTTACCGGAGAATGAATGATTACTTCGCCATTGACAAACTCTGCTTTCAGGTCGTCGTCAATGTCCGCATAAAACTGCTGTCGTTTTTGGCGTTCCTCCTCCAATTGCGTTTGCAGGCGCGCCACCAGATTCGGTGCGTCTGGGCTTTCCAGAATAGCCTCGATATGTTTTTCCGAATTTTCGTAGTACATGGCAAAAAGGTTTACTTACAAAGATAAACACTTAAACGGGAATAATCAATGTTTCCGTTTCTGCCGAGGCTTTGACCGGGGCGCTACCGCTTCTACTGAAGGATTTACAACTGTCGAGTCTCCGTAGGGACTCGACAGGAAAGCGTATTAGCGCTTATTGAGGTCTGGTGAGAAACAAAAATTTGGGCATCCCTTCAACGCCTGCGCTCATCATCAACTTTTTCTTTGCTTCCGATGCCAAAGCAGCTTTTGCTTTTGTCCAATCGGTAACACCAAAAACAAGTGTTACTACATTGGGATCATCTATACCTCGCGCCAATACCAGGTCTATCAATCCTTCATTCGCTCTGGCAGCAGCACCTTCCGCGTCAAATACTTTAAACCAGGCATCGAAATCTTTTACCCGGTGGGTGATTTGAATGTCATCCTTTGGCTCTATTTTTGAATCGCCCACGCTGATTACATTGTGAAAGGCAATATCTGGAGCAGAGACAACCCCCGACTTTTGCATAATCTCTTTCAATCTGGGGTCTGCAATAAAATCTTTTGCCTTTTGCAAATCCGCTATTTGGAAAGCCAGCAAGACCCGATTGGGATTCTCGACATCCTGAAGAAGGTCTATTTGGGTTAAACCTGCGGCTTGTCGTATTGGGAGGTCTGCCTCATAAACCGGTTTCCACTTTGCAAAATCAGCAACGGTTACATTGATGGTAACCACTTGGAACAGCGGCGCTTGAGCCGAAGCCGAGGTAGCAAGCAGGGCAATGCAGCCTGCCAAAACGATGGCTTTTGCAGCCAAAACAAGATTTTTCATAATAATAGGTTTTTTAAAGTAATGATGGATAAATAGTTTAAAAGGGATGGATCCTTTACAATGCTAAAAGAAAAGCAGTAAAGAAAGCCAGTTTTTCATTTTTTTTGGAATTTTTTAGATTGAATGCCTACTCACTTCCGTTTTCGGCTTCGCTGTTTTTATCAAATTTCATTTTATTTGTTTACTTTGTTGTGTATAAATAAAAAATCTTAATTTTGCTTTTAAAATTGTTTTAAATGAGTAATCGTGTTTTATATTCAAAAATGCAAATGCTTCAATCTGATGACTTGAGGAACGACTTGCTGTTATACATTGAATTTCTTCTAACCAAACAAAAAGAAAAAAGCACAAAGCGAATTCCTGTTTTTGGTTCTGCAAAAGGTACATTTAAAATGTCTGCCGACTTTGATGAACCTTTGGACGATTTTAAAGAATATATGCCCGAATGAATCTGCTGCTCAATACGCACACGCTCATCTGGCTGTTAGAAGGCGATGAAAATCTAAGCCCAAATGCCTTAACAGCTATTCAAAACCCTGCTAATACTTGCTATGTAAGCAGTGCATCTTTATGGGAAATTGCTATAAAAATCAGCATTTCTAAACTTGTAATGACCATTCCATTCCAGGAATTACCTCGTTTAATTTGGGAAAATGGCATTGAAATATTACCTGCGGAATTTGAACATTTCTTAAAAGTTTCAACGCTTCCCTTCCACCACAAAGACCCCTTTGACCGTATCATCATTGCCCAATCTTTTGTTGAACAGATGGAAATTGTTGGCAAAGACGAACATTTCATTTGTATGGATTAAGCCTCATTTGGTAATATTTTTTAAATTTCTACCTACGCTGAGCGGTTTTCGGCTGCCCCGGTTTGATTTTTGATAATTACACTTTTCACTCCGCTCGTGAGCGTAAATACAGCGGGGGGTAATTATCGGCGCAATCCATCAGACAGCGCCGATAAACCGAATTATTTTCTCTGTTTCAATTTCATTAATAAATAAGAAAACGTTAACGCATTTAACTTTGCACGCTGTTCGTTCGTAGATGCACCGGCATGTCCGCCTTCGGTGTTTTCGTAATAATAGGTTTTGTAACCCATATCATTCATTTTGGCTACCATTTTTCGGGCATGACCTGGATGCACTCTATCATCACGAGTAGAAGTGGTAAAGAATACTTCCGGATACTTCGTTCCTGCTTTTACATTTTGATAAGGGGAATATTTTTTGATATATTCCCATTCTTCCGGGAGGTCAGGATTTCCGTATTCACCCATCCAACTTGCACCAGCCAAGAGTTTGTTGTAGCGTTTCATATCCAAAAGGGGAACTTCGCAAACGACCGCATTATACAAATCGGGTCGTTGTGTAAATGCAACGCCTACCAGTAGACCGCCATTGCTTCCACCTATTACACCCAAGTGTTTGGGCGATGTTACTTTCTTTGCAATCAAATCTTCCGAAACCGCATACAAATCATCAAATACATTTTGCCGCTTTTCTTTCATGCCGTCCTGATGCCATTTTGGGCCAAATTCTCCGCCGCCCCGAATGTTGGCTACTACATAAATGCCGCCCTTATCTAACCAGGCAGTTCCATTGGTGGAAAGGTAATAAGGTGTTTCAGAACTTTCAAATCCACCGTAGGCATACAGTAAGGTCGGGTTGCTGCCGTCTTTCTTTATATTTTTTGCAGCTATCATAAAATAAGGTATCAGCGTGCCGTCTTTTGATTTTGCTTTGAATTGTTGTACTTCATATTTATCGGCATCAAAAAAGGCGGGTAAAGATTTAATCATTTTTACCTTGCTGTTTTGGGCATTGCCCGCGTACAAAGACGTGGGAATCAAGAAGTTCTGATAATTGATAAAGTAGTCGTCCGTCAGTTCGTCCGTCGCAACGACATAGAGCGTGCCGTAATCCGGTGCCTCCACCTTCGTTTTCTTCCAGGTTTTGTTTTCAAAAGTGTAGCTATACAACTCGTTTTTCACATTCGTCATTACATTCACCAAGAGTTTATTTTTAGTTGGGGAAATGCCCGCGACACTCGAAAAGGCATCGGGTTGATAGACCAATTGCAAGACTTTCTGACCTTTCAGCAACGCCGCAAAATCAGCGCTCACCACCGCGCCTTGCTTATAGGTCGTGCCATTGACCGTCCAATCTGACTTCAAATTGAGGAGGAGTTGACCGTTCAACAAGCCACTCGGTCGAATATCAGCAGGAATATCCAACTGTATCTTTTGGTCATTGACCCAGACAAATGCGTTGGTCGTGAAAATGGTTAAAAATTGCCCGATGACGACATACGTTTTAGTGCCATCCCGAAGGGCAAAACCCTGACAGGTTACATTGGTAGAATCGCCTTCAAACAGCAAGGACGCGTCTTTCAAAGCCGTGCCTCTTTTCCACAATTTGACCTGACGCGGATAACCCGAAGTGGTCATGGTGCCCGCCCCAAAATCGGAGGAAACAATCAACGTGTTCTCATCCAGATAGCTGGCACTACTTTTAGCTTCGGGTATTTCAAAACCGTTTGCTACAAATTGCTTTTTATCCGCATCAAATTCGCGTATCACAACGGCATCGCCACCGCCTTTTGACAGATTGACCATGAATCTGTTGAATTGAGGATATAAGCCGCTTTCACCTTTGAAAACCCACTGCACACCGTCTTTTTTGGATAGCGCATCCAAGTCCAACAGCGTTTCCCAAACGGGATTGCCCGATAGGTAGCTCGCTTTGGTGGCACGTCGCCAAATACCGCGCTCGTGTTTTTCGTCTTGCCAGAAATTGTAAATATAATTGCCATAAATAGTCGGATAAGCGATGCGGTCGTTCGAGTTGTAAATCGCTAAACTTTTGTTGTAAATGGATTGGTAATCTTTTTCTTTACTCAATTTTTCAAGAGTCGCTTTGTTTTGGGCATTTAC
>ENA-ORBV01001686-ORBV01001686.1-microbial-mat-metagenome-genome-assembly--contig:-NODE-1686-length-48430-cov-8.698405_pt1 | contig 48430 bp, 43 predicted proteins | sample MGYA00237777_ERZ505514 | MGnify/ENA primary metagenome ERZ505514 (study PRJEB26160, sample SAMN06269048) | microbial mat metagenome | isolation source: Oligotrophic lake microbial mat | place... | reverse complement strand
CCATTTGCTCCCGAACCCCCCCCCATTTGGCACAGAGCCTCCAGACGCTCGTAAGCCTTCGGGTAGCTCGTAATAGGTACTTGAACCCGCTGCTTGAAGAACAAGCAGCTTCCTGTCTCTTAGACCTCGGAGCAGCTTGCTCGCGCCGAGAGTGTCGAGCCCGGCGATCTCTCGCATGCGGGCGTTGTCCACCCGACTGTGGCGCGAGGCTTCGAGCAACGCGCGGAATTCGAGATCGGTCAGCTCCTCCGAGCCGAGTGCTCCAATGAACTCACCATCCGCAGTTGTCAGCGTTGGCGTATTGAGGAGTGTCACTCGGAACAAGCTTGCAGCTGATTCGAGGTCAGGGGCGGGCAGAAACAAACCTTCCATCTCAGCAAAAAGTCGAGGGATCCCTTCGCCCTGATCGCGCATGAATCCAAGATCTACGAGAGCACGCACAAGGCGCGGATTGCGGCTTTGGTGGACACGCTGACGCGCTCGCAAGGCGTCCATATCAACCTCGGGCAAGAGTGCTCCCGGGCTCGTGACTTCAAAATGATCATCAAACAGCGACACTTCGATGCTGCGGCCTTGATTGCCGTAGTCACGGTGAGCAACAGCATTGAGAATCGCCTCTCGCCAAGCAAACTCGGGATATTCCGGCGTTTCCTTGAAACGCGTTCCACGCAACCGCGAGGGCTTTCGGAGCAAACCAGCAATCTCTGTGAACGCACCATCGAGCACCACTGGCAGAGCACCCTCGATACGCGGTCTTTCCTCGACATTGTAGTTGGTTCCAACACGCCGCTCAGTTCCGAGAACACGGAAGATGCGGATCCCTGCGTTTGGATGATCGGGATCGTTTGCAAACAGAAGCTCAGCAGCACGGCGCAACACCAAACCGGCACCTTTCCGATCCGCAAGCTTGCGCTTGAGGAGGTATTCCTCATCAGTGATGTCGGGGTAACCGGCCCCAACTTTGGCTTGGCCGAGCCGCGACTGATTGAGGTCCGCAAGTGTCATTGGCGACGGGCGGTTCACCCAGCTCTCGGCGAGCCCTTCGAGTTTCAACGCTTGGATTCTCGAAGATGGCACGCTCAACATCTCGTCAACCGCGTCAGGCGGATACTTGTGACCGGTGACGCTTGCATCATCTTCCATGCCGAAGATCGCAACCCCGCCTTCGGCATTTGCGAACGCCGCGACGCACTCGGCAATCTGGTCGCGCACTTCCTTGCGATCGCGCGGTTTCTTCTGGTCGGGCTCGCCCTTAAAGAGGGATTTCCGCTCAAAGTGCTGACCCTCGGTCATGCGCAGGAACGCCGTGATGTCGAAACGGGGGGCCGTCATGAGGGCTCGTGAAGCTGAAGTTCGACAAGACGCGGCAACGTCTCGCGTGCGCGCGAAAGCCATTGATTCAGACTTTCGGCATCCCGGGGGATCGCACTCACGGTCATACCCTGAGCAACTTGGACCATACCGTCAGTACTTTGAAAACCTTGAACTCGCGCTTGGGTTTGTGCCGCAGCCTTGCTGAGTTTCTCTGTTCGGAACTCTCCCGACATCGCAAGAACCCAGGCCTCCAACACGGGAACGGCGGTCCCACCGATGATGCCAACCTCTGGGTACATCTGCGCAGCCTTGGCGATCGCAGCTTCAATGATCCGCACTCGTTGGTCGTTATCGTCAGCATCGCGAACAAACGCCAGAATCCGAGCTTGAGCGCGTTTCGCGTCGAGGGCCAACGCGAGGACATTTCGTTCGTCCGCAGCGGCAGGAGGCTTCACTCGCAGCTTAACAATCCGGCACCACGTTTTCGCGCCAACCACGACCCAGCCACTTTCCTGGACCTTTCTCAACAGCGCTTCGATGAGCCCTATTTCCCCGGAGTCGTCATAAGGCGCCGCCGGTGCGCGGCCTCCGAGTTCATTCCGCCCCTCACCCCCGAGGTAAACCCCAACCTCATTCATGTGCACTCTTTCCGGTCAGGAGAGGCTCCTCTTGCGCACCATCGCAATAACTCACCCAAAACTCCCCAGGCTGATAGACCTTCATCGCATCATCGAAGCCAGGGACATCCTTGAGCAGAACGGCTTGGGTTCCCGACTCAGCATTTCGAGTGATAACGCTCACTTCCGAACCCTGAAGTTCATTGACGACGAGGGGGCTGTGAGTTGCAATGATAACCTGCGTGCGTTCAGAGATCTCCCGGAGAATTTTCACTATTTCGGCGATTCTGGCAGGATGCAAGCCATTCTCCGGTTCTTCGACGAGCAGAAGCTTGGTGCGCTCAAGATGCTGAATTGCGGCGTAGCCGAGGAAGTATAGAAGGCCCTCGCTAACTGCATCAGCCGGTACGAGGGTGCCGTCAGTCAATTCGATTTGCAGTGCGACGGCGTTGTTTTGGACGGTCGGAACCCGAAGTGTTCTCACCGTTGGAAAGAGGGATCTGACCCGATCGCGTAGTGCGACGAAGGCATCAACATCACGGGTATTGATAGCCTGGTAAACGCTCGCGAGCCCTTTTCCTCGCTCATCGGAGAAGCGCACGGGCTCCTGGGAAAGGATTTGTGGTGCTGGCTCCCGCAAAGCATTCGGATCTAGCCGGAGCATCGTCGCGGTCGTTAATCGACTCGCAAGAGTGTGGACCGAGGCCAATTCGGATGGTTTCGAGAGAAGCCCTGGGACATTCCACATGCGTGAATTTGCATCGGCAAGAACCCGCCGGTGGTGCTCCGAGACGGACTCCCAGATTCCCCCTTGGCCTCGATTCTCCAATATATACGCAAGCTTGTCGCCATAGTGCAGCGCTACGCGCTGGCCATCGTCGTCGCGACCCATCATCGGGTTGAAAGGGATTGTCGTATCCACTTCAAATTTCCCTGCTGCGAACTGTGCCGCCGTTCTGACCGCACGCAGGATAGTGCTCTTCCCACTATCGTTGGGACCGATCAGAGCATGAATCGGGCTGAGGTTAACTGAGACGTTGCGGGCGCAGCCGTAACGCTGGATGTCCACTCGTTTGATATAGTCGTCGCTCATGGAGAGGTCTCCGCTGTTTGGGCTCGCGTAGAGTAGCGCGACGCCGGTTTGAGGTCTGGGTTCACCCGGATTTTCGTGGCAAGGCGGACGGGCGTCGGGAAGACTTTCCGCGAGTTTAGCGGTGTAAATGCGCTAAGTGCGAGGGCGCGGGTCATTGGATGCGCCCTTCGAAGAGGTCGGCGATCTCGCCATCACAGTCGTCAAAGTCGTCGGGGACGTTCCAGCCAAGAGCGGCAAAGCAGCCCCAGAATTGGCTCTCGGGTTGGTCCTTGCCCAAGAGGACTCGCCCTTCTCTTTCATCAAGCTCTAGCACTCGCTGGTACTTGGCTTTGGGGCCATCCGTGCCCGAGCGCAGCGCAGGGATTTCTCGGATGTACTCGACCAACAGCTTCTGGTTTCGAATCATGACGTGGGTCCCGTGGATCTCGAATCGTGTCCCCCTTCTCGATTCTTGCTCCCGGAAGATTGTGCAACAGCAGATTCATCTTCGCGAGCGCCCAGGTTCCCAGATTCTTTTCTTGCCCAAAAAGCCCAAGATTCTTAGGGTTTCCCTTGTGCTCTTCCACGTAGTGCGCGCACGCGATCAACATGCCCCCTGAGCCTGCGGTTGGGTCGCAAATCCTCATCCCGGCTTGGGGTGCCAGAATCCTAACAATCAGCTCTACCACTTTCTTAGGCGTGTAAAACTCGCCGCCTTTTTTTCCCGCATCGTCCGCGAACCGCTCGATCAAATATTCGTAAGCTCGCCCCAAAAGATCCGGCTCTGAAAGATTCGCATTCCTGAGGTTGACCTTCGAAAAGTGCTGTACCAAGCGCGAGAGCACGTCGTCTCGGTTTCGGTTGTCGCCCAGCTTCCGTTCGTCGTTGTAGTCGATCCCCGCCAGCACTCCTTCAAGCGTCCGCGGGTTCCCTTCTTCGAGCGCCGTGCAGGCCTTATTGAGCGCTCCCCCGATGTTCGTCGCGGTCTTTTGCAGCTCAGGCCAACGCGCCCGCTTCGGCACAAAAAAATCGTGCTCGTCAGGCTCTTCTGGATTCGCGCCCTTCACGCTCTGTAGGGCTTCACACTCCTCGTCGAACCTATCCGACAAACGCTTCAAGAAAAGCAGCCCTAGGATGTAATTCTTGTAGTCCGAGCTGTCGATGCTCCCTCTTAGGATATCGGCTGCCGACCACAGATACCCTTCCAGCTTCTCACGCGTCAGCTTCTCGCCTGGCAAGAGCACCGCCCGAGCCGCAGCAGGCGCCGGACTCGACCCCGTCAGCCGCTCAACCAGTGCAGCTTTCTCTCGTCCACTCTCGTCAAGCCCGAGCCCTCGACACCAATCCTTGAGCCGATCACGCGGAAGCTCCTGCAGCACCTGAGCCAGTGTCGCCTTCTTCGAACTCGCCACGGCTTCGAGTAGCTCGTCCTTCTTTCGACGGTCAGCAACCGAGAGCTCGAATTGCTCAACGACGGAAACCAGCTCTTCGCGGTTCAACAGGGCAAGGACTTCACGCTTGGACGGCATTCACGCGGAAGATACACGGGGTTGGGGCGGGAGGCCTAGTGGTACCGGCAAACTCGGATGATACCAGCAATCGGCCACATGCTAGCCTCAGTGCCGGTCATGGACGATTCCAAGCTGAACTTGCTGCATCCTCCCATCGTCGAGGCAATCGTCGACATTGATTGCGATCTTCCCCCGCGCCAAGACCTTGCTGCGCTCGAAGAGCCGACACGGGAACGCTTGAAGGATCGGTATCCGAAGCTTACCAACCAGTATGTTCAGGAATACAAGATTGAGGCGCAAGCCGACGCTTCGGAAATTTCGTCCGGTAGTCGCAAGGTTCAAGCGTTCCGGTTCCACGAAACCGGTGACGAGCAGCTCGTCCAAGTGCGAACGGGGGGCTATTCCTTCAATCGGTTGCCCCCGTACACGGTGCTTGACGATTATCTGCCTGAAATCGAGAGAACTTGGGGCATCTACGTGGAACTCGCCGCGCCCACGCAGGTTCAGCAGATCCGGCTTCGATACATCAATCGTATCCTGTTACCAATGTCGGGAAGCACCTTTAGTTTCGACCGTTATTTGAGGCTCGGACCACGCTTGCCGGAGCAAGACAAGCTAGCTGTTGTGAGTTTTTTCAACCAGTACACCGCCGTTGAGGCGGGCACCGGGCTTCAAGTCAACACAACGCTGACCGCACAACCCCAAGAGGGCAATGTCCTTCCGGTTATCTTCGACAATTGCGTAATTTCCTCGGAACGCCATGCAGTGGACGACTGGGGCGCACTGAAGAGAGTGATTGTCGCACTAAGGGGCTTGAAAAACCGCGTCTTTAGGAACACATTGACAGACGAATGCCTGGAGCTCTTTCAACAGCCTTAGGAGCAACTGCTTACATGGCAAGTGGTGTTTCCAAGGAAGCAGGGGTGATTGTGCAGATGGCGGAGAGGTTCAAGCAAGATGTGGAACGTTCCCAAGCGCTCTTCGGAGATAAAACTGCCACTATCTCCAGCTTGAATGAGCTAGCCTGTGAATGCGCCGAGGCCGATTGGGATGGCTACGGGGCTCAAGGCATGGATCCTGCCGCCGTCACAGTGGCGGAGCGACTTATCCGAGCGTTGCCGATGGACATTCCAATGCCCGAATGTGCACCTGAACCAGACGGTTCCATTTCCCTCGATTGGTGGGAGTCCAGGTATCGCATCGTTTCAGTCAGTGTGAGCCCGAGTGCACGGTTGGCATTCGCTTGGCTTGATGGAACTGACAGGGGACACGCAGTGGCGCGCTTCGATGGTTCTGCAGTTCCCGAACGTCTTCTCCAAGAAATTCGCCGGATCATGCCCAATGCTTCCCTCCGGGCTGCCTGAGCAAATCGACAACGACGAGGATGTCGCGAGGTTCCTCGTTTACGGCAGACAGTTTAGTTCGACTTCGGTGAAGCCGGCTGCATTTCTCCCAAACCCCAAGGACGGCGAAACATCCGTTTCACGCCACGGTCGCGAGCCTGCTGACCAGCTGTGGCAGCTTGGCCGAGAGGCGGCAGGAAATCGCACCCTCCACGGCGCCGCAATCATCAAGGCAGCCACGGTGCGAGAAGCAACTTTGGAGTTGGTGGCCGATGAACCTCCCGAACGCCACGCTGTGATCCGCGGTTGGCCGCTCCTCGAAGCAGATCAGGAGCTTCAACAGGCCAAGCAAAAGGAGCTTGCTGTGTTCCTTGCAGCAGCGGCCGGGCCACCTGTGCAGAGGTCGTTGGGTTAGACCGTTGAGGACACGGTGCCGGCGAGCGCGCCTTTCGGGCCTCGACAGTGCGTTCGCTCGAGTTATACTTTCGGTATGAAGACGGCCATCTCGGTTCCGGATGAGGTTTTCGAAAGTGGTGAACGCTTGGCGAAAAGACTCAAGGTCTCTCGTAGCCAGCTCTACAGCGAGGCAGTGGCTGAATACGTCGAGCGGCGTTCGCCGGATCACATTGTGGAAGGGTTGAACAGCGTCTGCGCTGAGGTGCAGCATCAGCGCGATGCGTTTGTTGGAAAGGCCGCGCGTAGGGTGCTGGAGCAGAGCGAATGGTAGTAAGCCAGGGTGAGATCTGGTGGGCAGATCTTGCCGAACCTGCAGGATCTGAACCGGGATTTCGCCGCCCCGTGTTGGTCATTCAAGGCGACACCTTCAATCGCAGCCAAATAGCCACAGTGGTGTGTGTGGTCCTCACCAGCAATTTGAAATGGGCAGACGCACCGGGAAACGTGATGTTATCCGCGAAAGAAACAAGCCTGCCCAAGGACTCCGTGGCGAATGTCTCCCAGGTCGTTACGGTCGATAAGGGTGCGCTGGCAGCGCAAGTCGGAAAGATATCAAAGCCGAAGATCCTGCTGATCTTGCGCGGAATCGACCTCCTCCTCGGACGCTAGACCGCGTCCAAGGCACCAACCTCCTCACCCCCCTTACTCGTCTTTTACTCAGCCGCGGCAGCTACTGCGACGGGCGGATAAACGGAGACGCGCTTCTTGGTCTTGCTGGCGAACTCGTAAGCCACCACGCCGTCGACCAACGAGAAGAGTGTGAAATCCTTGCCCAGGCCTACGTTGCGGCCGGGATTGATCGTCTGGCCAACTTGGCGAACCAGGATGCCGCCGGCGCGAACTTTTTCGCCGCCGTAAACTTTGACACCGCGAAACTGTGCGTTGGAGCCGCGACCGTTGCGGGTTGAGCCGCCACCTTTTTTGTGTGCCATGATTTAACCTGTGATTGCGGTGATCTGGACCGCGGTGAAGTCCTGACGGTGGCCGTTCTTGCGGCGGTAGCGCTTGCGGCGCTTGAACTTGAAGATGATGAGCTTCGGACCGCGACCTTGGTCGACGATCTTCCCTTCCACCTTCGCTCCGGGGATCGTCGGCTTGCCAACGCTGACTTTCCCTTCGGCGCTGAGGAGAAGGATCTGGTCGAACTGAACGCTATCGCCAGTGCTTCCTTCGAGCTTCTCAATTTTCACCGTATCGCCTGTTGCGACACGATATTGTTTACCGCCGGTTCGGATGACTGCCTGTGTCATGGTCAAGGGGGGCGGAACCTAGTCTCAAGGTCCCAATCACGCAAGAAGAGTTCTTGGGATCGAGCACATCTTCCGAGTGGGGGCATTGGGCCCCACATAAATTGCGCTTTCCATGGGGATTAGCCCTAAGGAGGTGCGAGATTGGTGACGTTCTTAAGAGGTGAGGACAAGCACGTGGCGACCCAAGCAGCCCTGAGGCTCCGTGTTGCAGCCCTTTGGGGCGAGACTGTGCTGGAAGTCCGCGAGCTTCCCTGCCCTGGGGATCTGTTGGGGCTTCCGGGCGCTGTGTTTTCACCAGACGGAGCCGGGTGGCGATTCGATGGTACGGGAGCCAAGGGCGGATTTGTGGAGCGCGGTGGAGCCCGAGTTTCGATCTTGGACGTGCAGGCGGGTTCGCTCACGCAAGCGGGCGACTTCGGAGTGCTCGAGTATGCCAACGGATACTCGGTCTTCTTTCAGACCACCGCGTCTGCCCCGCGCCTTGGCCTGAGGCTTCGACCCTCGCTCGTCGCTGTGTTGGCCACCGCATTCAGTTGCCTTTTGCTGCTCGGCGCACTGGCGACCCTTCGGGCACTCACGCTCCCGTTAGGTGCCGAAGCTCCGCTTGGATTCGGCGCAGCGGATGACGAGCTCCGCCTGCTTCACGTGACTCTTGCGAATTCGGCAACCACGAATACGCCATCACTGATTTCAGACAACGACACACAACGCCAACTGATCGAGCTTATCTCCGCATTGCGACCCACGGATCCGAGCACTGCTTTTGCGGCCCCAGAGGACCAAAAACTTGAACCGGCTTCTGCCCGGTTCCGGGTCTGGGATGGAACCGCCTCGACGATACAGGTGCTCGGGCAAGCTCAAGGCCTCACCGACACTCAGGTCAAGCGTGTGCTCGGATCGCACATGGAAAGCCTCCAAGCGTGCCTGAGTCCCGATGCAACCCCCGGCAAAATCGTGCTGCGGCTGAGTTTCGAACCCGATGGCTCTGCGGATTCGGCAAGCATGACACGCTCCAGCCTTCGCGACCCTTCCACTGAGCGCTGTGTGCTGCGCGTAGCACGGCGCCTCAGTATGCCGGCCGCTGGGCGCTCCACAGCGGTGCAGCTCGTGCTCACCCTGCAAAAACACTGAAGTCAGGTGTCACTGTCGGTGGAGCGCCGGCCATCATCGTGACGGCGCCCCTCTGGACGTGCGGGAAACATGCGGCGATCAAAGTCCATGCGGCGCTCAATCAAGGAGCGATGCCCGAAGGGCTCGGCAAAGAGCGCACGCAGCTGCGCGATGGTCGTGACGCCAGCGCGCAACACTAACTCGGCGTGCTCCGAGCAGAGCTCGACGATACGCCCGTCGAGCAACACTTCCTCAAACTGATCGGCTTCTTTGCACCAGAAGCGCTTGCTGGTTTCGGAAGCCTCGGGGCTTGAACACACTTCACAACGCTGGGCCATGCCCCAAAGCTCGCAGACCCTCCAGCCTTGGGCCAAAATTTCGGCTAGCCTCCAGCTAAGCTCCGCGCAATTGCCGGCTTTTTTCCTCCACCCAGGCGATCACGTCGTCCTCAGCCGGGCGCTTGAGAAACCCGGACAACTCCTGGATCCCAGTAGGGCTTGTTACGTTGACTTCAATCAGCTTGCCCCCGATCAGATCCAAACCCACAAACCAAAGGCCACGCTTGGCAAGCTCCTGGCCCACTTCCCGAGCCAACTCCTCCTCGACTGGCGTGAGCGAGGTGGCGTACACCGAGCCGCCCACGTGAATGTTGGCACGGATGTCGTCCGCGCGAGGCACACGCAGAATGGCACCGAGAGGCTTGCCATCTAGCATCAAGACTCGCTTATCGCCCTCGGTAATTCCAGGCTGGAATTCTTGAACCAACGCCAGCTGCGTTCCTTCATGCGTGTGAATATCCACAATCGCCCGCGCATTCTTATCCCCCGTCGTGAGCGCCAACACACCGCTGCCGCCCGCGCCATCTAACGGCTTGATCACGGCCTTGCCTCCCACCGATTTCACGAACTCGAAGATGGCGTCGCGATCCGAAGTGACCAATGAATCCGGCATGAATTTGCTGAAATGGAAGGCAAACAGCTTTTCATTGGCGTCGCGCAGTGCGGCGGGATCATTGAGCACCAGCGTTTTCGCCTTCGCCAAATCCAACTGTTGAGTGAGGTGTAGGTAATCCGAATCGAAGGGAGGATCCTTGCGAATGAAGATCGCATCGAAGTCGCGGCTAGCAATATAAGCCGCACTCCCGAGTGTGATGCTCGGTGCTGCATTTTGCACAGCGATGGGACGCGCCAGAACAGCAACCTCCCCACCCCGATTGGAGACCTCGCGAGGCAAGGCATGCCAACACTCATGGCCCCGCGCGCGTGCGGCACGCATGAAAGCAAAGCTCGTATCTTTCGTCGGCTGCATGCCCTGCGCCGGATCCATCACAAACAGAAAACGCATCGTTATCAGCCCTTCAATCGTCGTGGTTCAATAGCGGCAGGATTTAGCACAGGTTGAGGCTGGAACCCCGATCCAACAGCGAGGCCTCGCGGCGGGAGCGCTAGCTGAGCGGTCCTTTTCGTTCGTTGGAAGATAGTAAGCATGCTTACTACCTCGTGTTCGACTTTGAGATGGGTGTCACGGCCAAAATTTGGGGGGCACTTGGCGATGCTCAACCTCTGCGCGGGCGCGGCGCCGAATCTTCCACGACTGCTCACCCCAAAAAGACATTCAAGATCTATGCTGGATCGGAGCCCGAAAGTGGCGCGAACGCTACTTCAGAAAAGAAGGGCCAACGTCGGCAAGCTTCAAGGGGCGGTGGGTGACTGCAGTCGCGCCAGATTGATCGGCGCCAACATCTTTTCCTGCTGCCGGCCGCGGCTGCCCCTGAATATCAAGCAAGATCGAAGGATCGTCGTCGAGGTTTGCAATATCCAGAATTGCAGGGAATCCACCGAGAGCCGCGCCGATCGCAGGACTCCCCTGCGCGAGCCCAGAGTATCCGTCGGCATTCAGCGCCAACAGCGGATCCATGTTCTTCAGGCCTGCGGAAGCAGCGACCCCGAGGCTGCCGCTATAGATATTGCCAATCCAGGTTTCTGTTCCGGTTGGTGAAACGAAGATATTCCCCGCAGCTTTAGTGAAAATATTGTTCGCGAACGTCACGTTGGTGGGGCCGACTCCGCCTAAGTTGATGGCGCCTGGATTCACGAAGGTGTTGTGGACAATATTGATGTTCGTGAGCGGGTTGGCGGGGTCATATTGGAGAGTGATCGCTTCGGAATCGCCAGTGTCGAAGTAATTGTTGTAAATCGAGTGGCCACCTCCTTCTTTCGCCCGAATACCGCCGCCGTTCAGAAAGAAGTTCCCATAGGCGACGCTGTTATGGGTGTGCCGAAAAACGAGGCCACCCCAGATTGGCCTCTGAGCCGCGTCCAAGCCGTGATTGTTGGTGAAGGTGTTGTTCCGGATCAGGTTCTCATCGGACTTCACCGAGACGATTTCTGAGTCGGCGCGGTAAACATTGTCGAAGAGATTGTGCTCCACAGTGGTCCTCGAAACGTTGCCGAACTCAACGCTCAGCCCAATGCGGATAGGCTCATTGCCGTAGTCCTGGCCGAGGCCGGGCATGTTCTGAAATGAGCAGTACCGAATCGTGTGATAGCCGGGAACGGTGGCTGAGGTGGTGATCTGAATGATCGCGCCGATCTCGGCCAATTCCGGCTTGTTTTCAAGGTTGGTGTACGAGAGCTCATTGTATTGGCCCAAGTTAAAGTGAAGGTATTTTTGCGCAAAATAGCCGCTAAAATTGAGCTGCGTCAGGAGGTTGTGGCTGCCTGCGACCTCCACCAGTATCCCCGCGCCGACATTGCCATCTTTAAATTGGAATCCGCTGAACACGACGTTGCTGCCACTGATGGATACCTTATATTTCGCGCCATTACTCGTGCCAGACAAGACGACGCCGCCCGGGGTTTCAGCTCTTACCGTGATACCGCTGGTGGGGATCGTTAGGCTTGAATCAGGGTAGGTGCCGTTGCAAAGGACCAGCGTGTCTCCCGCTTGAGCTTGGTTGATAGCAGTCTGGAACTCAGCGATCGTGCACACGGTTGTGGTTGGGCCCATCACGACAGGTGCGCCGCCCGTGTTGAGTGCGCCGCCCGTGTTGGGTGCGCCGCCCGTGTTGGGTGCGCCGCCCGTGTTGGGTGCGCCGCCCGTGCTGGTCTGCGCGCCGCCCGAGCTGTTGATGAGCCCACCAGCGGAATTGTAAGCGCCACCTGAGTTCGCGCGAACACCCCCGCTCCCTAGCTGAGAAGTGCTTCCGCTACCGCCACTCGCGATTGCTTGAGGCTCTTTCGAAGCGGTACCGCAGGCCAGAACCAGCGAACCCAATGAAAAATAGGCGAGAGTACGTCGCATCAGTGAGCAAGTCCTTCAGGTGGGTCTCTGAAGGCTGAACTTAACAGAGAGTCCTATCCAGGGCGGAGGCAAATTCGCGGTAGTTCAGCTAAATTCCGGATAGCGTTGTCAGCCGCATCTAGCCTTGCTTCAAGATTCCACCGATTCCTCGTTTTCCGTTCTGTGTAGCTGATTACCGCTGATGACCTGCGTTTGCAGACAAAAGACGAGGCACTGGGGCTTGGGCCCAGGCTTAGAGGGATCACGACAAAGTTGCCGCCAACGGGACCCGACCTGGCACACTTGGCACACCAACAAACTCTAGAAAGCACTAGAAATCTGCGAATATCCGGGCTGCAGCCATCCGCCTAGGGTTGGCCCTAATCTTGCTGCTGTTCTGACCTAGACGGGCCACGACCACCCCACCAGCGCGGCCAGGAGAAGCATCCATGAAGAACTTCCGAGCCATTCACACTCCACACATCCTGGTAGCCGCCAGCGTCATACTCTTCTCCTTTCAGGCGCACGCCCAGTCTCAATCCTCGTGCGCCACGAGCGCCGATTGCGGGAGGGGCTTCAGCTGCGAAGTCATCGGAGGCACGGCATGTGCGGGCGTTGCCTGCCCAGACGGGCAGCCTTGTCCCGCGCCGCCACCGTGCGAGCCGCAAACCATCCTTGGCTGCGTTCCGAGCACCTCGTGCACCGCGGATGCAGATTGCGCGCAAGGTATGGTCTGCCATCCGGAGATGACCAGCGTTTGCACGGGAGCAGCTATTGCGTGCGCACCGGGCCAGAATTGCATCCTGCCTGCCCCGAGCTGTACCGACATTGTCGTTAATAGGTGCACGCCCAAATATGCGTTGGGCTGTCAAGTTGCGGCCGATTGCGGTGCGGGATTTGATTGTGTGCCAGAACAGATGTGTACTTGTAGTGGTAGTTCGGGCACCGTGCCTCCAGCGAGCACCACGCCTCCACCCGGCGCCGATGGATCAGCAAATTCCGGTGCCACCCCGCCGCCTTCGGGTGCGGATGCGGCCCCTGCGCCTCCCGTGGGAACCAGCACGGGCACCGCTGTTCCGCCGACCGGTGCGAGTCTGCCCACGGATCCAGGCTGCACCTGCACCGCAGGCCCAACTTCCGTTTGCCAGCCGAAAGATCTGCTCTGCGCCACCAGCGCCAATTGCCCTTCCACGTGGAGCTGCACGCTAGTTGGCGGCTACAGCACCTGCGACACGAGCCCGGCGCCCGAGCCTGGCACACCATTTCCGTTCGCACCCTCGACGTGCACCACCGTTCCTGGTGAGCTCAAGTGCGTCCCACCCTACTATGAAACCTACGGTGGCTCGATCACGACTGCTTCGTCACTCGGTCCCGTAGCCCCGCAACGCGGAGGCACCAAGGAGAGCGATCCTGCTGCGACACCCGCGCCAGGCATGCCAACCGGCGGCAATACGGCTTCACCTGGCACGAGTCCACAACCTTCCAATGCTCCCACTGGAATGCCGGTAGATGCACAAGGCATAGCCCAAAGTGCCGACGGCGAAAACGTCAGTGGTTGCAGCCTGGGTTCGAGTTCAGCCCCCACGAGCGGAACAATGTTTGCGGGCGTGCTGGCGGTCGTTGGCTTGTTGGTCGGTCGTCGTCGCCGTCAGAATTGAGCCGTACCGGCGAAAGCAGGCGCGCTCAGCCAGAACTCTCGGGCACAGCCCAAAAGGCTCCCTGCGGCCGCATCGATTGCCTCCTACACGCCCAGCGTGGCACTTCCCAAGCTGTGATTTCTGAAGCTCCCGGTACGCGCACGACCTCGGCAAACCAGCATTCACTCCTCGTGGGGATCTTTGTGGGGGGTCGGGGCTCGCGCATGGGTGGCAGGAAGAAGGGCCTGCTCCCAACACAGGCTCCGGGTTCACCGCCGATCCTGGCTCGCTTACTCCACACGATCCAACAAGCTTTGGGCCCCGTTCCTGTTGTCTTGGTGGGGAATAGTGACGGCTACGCTGAGTTTGCTCTCCCTACTGTGCAGGACGCTCCCAACCAAGTGGGGCCGCTCGGAGGGTTGAACGGGTTACTTCTCCACGCCCACACCGTTGGGGCTTCTCAGATTATCGCCTTAGCTTGCGATCTTCCCTATCTCACGGCTGAAGTACTGTTGGGGTTAGCTCGTTACGACACCACAGCAGCGGCGGTGGCACCGCTCGCTGGCTCCTGCCTTTTCGAGCCATTGATCGCGCGTTATAGCGTCGATTCCGCGCTCGCAGCCTCGGCGGAGGCTCTTGCGAACGATCGCCACTCCCTGCAAGCTGTGCTCAGCGCACTAAACTGCCAGCCACTCGCGTTGACAGCCGCAGCTCGACATTCACTGCGAGATTGGGATCGACCTGAAGATATGCAGCCAACAGAATCAGCGTACGAAAGTAGAATGTCCGCGCTCGGTGCCCGTATCCAAGCGCTCAAAAGCTATCGGCAGACTTGCAACTGGAGCTGGCAGAAAGATTCCGGCGAATTCGAACGGATCACGCTGCCCGCGAGCTGGGATGGCACCGGCACGACCGTCTGTTTCAGAACTAGCTTTGACGTGCCGACGAGCCTTCACGGTATCCCGGTAGCGGGCGCCTCGGTGAAGCTTTACAGCCACTTCACGACCGTCACCACGAGTATCCGCATCGATGGAGAATTGCGCTTTCGCGAGCAATATTGGACCGATTTTCGGTTGCCGGAAGTGATCGTCACGAGCGCCGCGCTGCCTGGCCAGACGCACGCGATCGAGCTCGAGTGTGAGCCCTTTGCGGGCAGTGCCGGCATGGTGCCCCTGGATTTCATGATTTCGAGCGTCGAGAGTGCGCTACGGGGCCTAGAGACAGTCGTTGAAGCGATCGCGATCGTGCACGGCCTCGATCCGGAAGTCGCTGAGCGCGCGCTCACCGAGTTAGAAACCTGCGACTGGAATTGGCCCAATCTTGAACAAGCACAAGATCGCGCACGAGCGATCTTACTGCCACTTAGCCCAATCCTGAAGCAACGCCGCGTCTTCGCACTCGGGCAATGCCACATTGATCTCAATTTTTTGTGGCCGATGGCAGACACCGTGCGCACCGTCGTCTCCAGCTACACAGCTATCTGCGACATGCTCGATGAATTTCCCGAGCTTTGTTTCACGCACACGCAAGCCGCAACCTACGAGATCTTGGAGCAGCACGACCCGACTCTCCTCGGACGGATTGAAGCGCACGCCAAGGCTGGACGCTGGGAAGTTCTGGCTGCAACGTGGACTGAGAGCGACACGAATTTGCCCAATGGCGAAGCGCTGATCCGTCAGTTTGTCGTGGGGCAAAGCTACTGTGAGCGACGTTTTGGCAGCCAGGCGAACGTGGCGTGGTATCCCGATGCCTTCGGGCATTCGTACAATTTGCCACAAATCCTGCGGGGTGCGGGCATCGAGCATTACTTCTTCTGGCGCTGCGGCGATCAATCGCAACCGCTCTTTCGTTGGCGCGGGATCGACGGCAGCGAGGTCACCGCCTTCAACAGCGACTACTACCTGCGGCAAGTTAGCGCACCACGGGTTGGAAAATTCTCACGTTTGCTCGCTGAGCGTTGTTCAATTCCAGAAAGCCCGTACGTGTTTGGCGTCGGCAATCACGGTGGCGGCCCTTCGAGGGAGGACATCCAAGAGCTTCAAAAGCTGAATGCGGATCCGTTGATGCCCACGATCAAATTTGCTACAGCCTCAAGCTACTTCGCTCACGCCGCGACGCACCAAGCTAACCTCCCAGTGATTGAGCGAGAGCTCAACTTCGTGTTCGATGCGGCCTATTCGAGTCACGCCGACATGAAGTGGCACACGCGCACTTGTGAAAGCCTCTTGTACAGCTGTGAAGCGCTCGGAGCGCTCTTTGCCCCCGCCATTCCCTACCCGCGCGCCGAGTTGGATCGCGCCTGGAAACACAAGCTTTTCAACGATTTCCATGACTTTATCGGGGGCACTTCGATCCGAGAAGCCTACGATTACGGGCTGGCCCGCGCCGTCGAAGTCGAAGACTTTGCCGAGAACGCCATCCAAGCGCGGTTGCGTGAAGTCGCTGCTCTGCCCGCGACAGAAGGAGCAGCAGGTTGTGTCGCCGTGTTCAATTCCTTGCCGTGGTCGCGAACAGCTGTCGTTGAGGTGAGTGATTGCCCCAAAGGGATCGTTGCCGCGCGCAGTGAATCGGGTCAAGCGCTACCAGTGCAGTACCTCAATGATTCAACGCTGATGTTTGTGGCGCCAGAGCTGGCTCCCACTGGCGTCAGCCGGTTCCAGCTTGAAACTCAAAGCAGCTCCTCATCCGAACTACAGCTGAGCCTTCAACCCACTCTGAACACCGAAACTAGAACTCTCGAAAATGAGTTCTTACGGCTCACACTCTTGCCCGATGGCAGCATCAAAACCCTGCTCGACAAACGCACTGGGCAACCCATCTTGCACACGCAGGATTCACTCGACATCCCGGTATGCTTTGCTGACTACGCCGAGGTCACACGCCCGTACGCGAACAACGCGCTCGTCGTGCAGCATGAGCTACCGGTTGATGGATCGGCCTGGTTTTTAGGGCGATCTCGGGGACAAACCCAGCTTTATTCACCCACGGAGCTCAGCTTTCAGGCGGGCCCTGTGATGGTGTCGGCGGTGGTCTCCTACCGTTACAAGGAGTCCGTTTTGCGCCAGGAGTTGCGCCTGTACGCGGGGATCCCCTGGGTGGACGTGCGGCATGAGATCGACTGGCGCGAGCAAGGCAATCGGGATACTGGCACCGACATCTTGCGTGTCGCGTTTTCTCCATTGGTTAAGAAGGGACGCGCCCATTTCGAAATTCCCTGTGGCTCGCTCGAACGAGAAACCACCGGACGCGAGGTGCCCACGCAACGTTGGTTGGATCTTTCTAACGACTACGGCGGCTTCGCGCTCTTGAACAACGCCAAGTACGGTTGCAGCGCCGAGGGGCGGACGCTCCGTCTAACCTTGATTCGAAGCGCGTATTGGCCAGACGCCACATCGGATGTCGGCACACACACGTTCGCGTATGGCCTCTACCCGCACTCGGGTAACTTCGCGGGCTCGGACGTGGTGCGGCGGGGCATGGAGTTCAATCAGCCCGTGCACGCGGTACGGCTAGCGAACGCGGGGCATACGGTACGGCTAGCGAACGCGGGGCACACGGCGCCGGTGATCTCACCCGTCGACCTGCCACAGATCGCTATTTCGCCGCAGAATATCGTCGTGAGTTGCCTCAAGCTGGCAGAAGCTTCGGACGCTTTGGTGCTTCGTATTTACGAAGCGCACGGTCTGCCCACAAAGGGCACGTTGCGCATCACGCCGGCGCCCCGCCGCGTGGAGGTCGTGAACTTGCTAGAAAAGAGCGCTCCTGCTGACGCTACGGCCGTCACCCTCAGCGGGGAAACGCTGACTTTTTCGCTTCGATCCTACGAAATCCTCACACTCAAATGGGAGATAACCTGATGAAGACCATGATCATTACGGGAGCTACGAGTGGAGTCGGCGCAGCCCTTGCGCTCCACTTCGCCGCGCAAGGCAACACCGTATTCGCACTCGCCCGAAACCCTGAAAAGCTTGCCGCGCTCGCAGCGAAATACCCGGAGCAAATCCAAGCCTGCCCGTGTGATATCCAGGATCGCGCCGCCGTCATCAAAATGGCCGATGACATTCTGAGCCGCGGCACCCAACTGGATGTGCTCATCAACAACGCCGCCGTCTTCGACATGCGGCCATTTGCCGAGCAATCTTGGGACGTCATCGATCAAATCGTCGACACCAATCTGAAGGGCACACTCTACGTAACCCGGGCTTTTGCACCGCATTTGATCAGCAGGAAACAAGGAACTATTCTCAATATCGCGTCGGTGGCCGGAACCCACGGCCTTGAGAATCAAGCCACTTATTGCGCTTCCAAGCATGCCATGGTGGGTTTCGCCGACGCGTTGGCGCAGGAGTTGCGACCGCACGGCGTGCTCGTGAGCACACTCTGCCCGGGTGGGATCGATACCGAGCTCTGGCGCGAGGGGGAGGTGCGCTACCCCGGCAATATCCGCGAGGCCATGACGACTCAGGACCTGGTGGAGTTGGTGAGCTTCATTCTGACTCAGCCGAAGAACATCCTCTTTAAGAAGGTGGTATTTTTTCCGACCAACGAATGGCACTGATCACCAGTCGGACGACTTTCGTGTGAGATCAAGACTCCGTGGAACACCTCGAGGAACGCGAGCCGATTCTCAGATCGAGGTGAGGAGGCTCAAACTGGGACGCGAATATTCTGTAGCTGCAAGGCCCCCACGGCCAATCGCTGGGTATTTGCTGGTGGGCGCACATGGCGAGCTTCTTGCTAAACCAGCCTTGAGCCATGATGAAACTTGAGCCACAAGCACGCTGGTCGCAGCCTTCAATCGTTGAGGCTGAAGCGTCATTCCGGGTAGTTGAACCAAGCCTACCACCCCCAAGCAGTATTCAGACTTGCCGGAAGGGGCCCTCGCCGTCTTGCGCCAGGCTGTTGCTGGTTGATGACGAGCCTTTGATCCTACGGACTCTTGTGCGCATGTTGAAGGTTCAGCGCCCGAACCTCGAAGTGGTGGCAGCACCCAACGCGCTGATCGCCCTGGAGAAGCTCAACGCCGAGCGCTTCGATGTCATGATTACGGATCTTCAGATGCCGCAGATGCGCGGGGAAGAACTGGTAGAGCGGGCTCTCAGTATCGATCCTCAGCTCACCTGCATCGTGCATTCCAATCAGGTGCTCTGTATGCCGGCGGAGCTCCGCAGCAAGCTTTGGGCAACCCTCACCAAACCCACACCGATGGCTGAGATCTGTTCCAAGCTCGACGATGCGCTCGTGCGCTCCCAACACCTTCTTCGCAATCTGCGCTGGCTCTGAGCGCTGAATCTTCTCTCAAGCGCCAGGTTCCACCGCTGCGCTGCGCAGTGAAACCGAGAATGTCGTGCCTATCTTCTCGGTGGATTCTACGGAAACTGTGCCCTTCATCGCTTCGGTCATGTGCTTCACGATGGCGAGACCCAAGCCAGTGCCGCCTAGTTCCCGCGAGCGGCCGGCATCCACGCGGTAAAAACGCTCAAACAGCCGCGGCAAGTGCTTGCTCGGAATTCCTGGTCCTGAGTCCTCAATCGAGAATCGGATGAAACCTGAGGATGCCTCCGCGAAGGTGCGGATCGTCCCGCCTTGACTGCTGTATTTTACCGCATTGTCGATCAGGTTGGTGAGAACATGCTCAAGCGCTCGCCTGTCCGCTATCACCCAGAAGCGCTCTGGCTCGACTTCTTGAAGGATCGTCAGACTCCGTTTGTCGGCGCGCTCCAAGAACAGCGCGACGGCGTGCTCCACGCCCACCGAGAGATCGATCTTTTCAAGATGGAGCTTCAATTCCCGGGACTCAATGCGCGAGATCTCGAGCAAATCTTCGACTAGCTGACCGAGACGTTGGGCATTGCGCGCGATGATGGGCAGAAAGCGCCGACGCGCTTGGTTATCTTGCTCGGACGCGGCTTCGATGGTTTCGGTGGCGGATAGAATCGCGGCAACCGGGGTGCGCAGCTCATGCGACACGTTGGCGACAAAATCACGCCGCAAGGATTCTAGTCGGCGCATTTCCGTCACGTCGACAAACACGGCGAAAACGCCATCCTCTTCGGTCCGAAGACGCGCCGCACGCACGAGAAGCACCCGCGGCTTCAAACCGACCACTTCGATCACCGCAGAAACCGCCTCCGGTGAAGTGACTGCTCTATCCAGCAGCTCCTTCAGCTCGGCGTGTCGAACCACCTCGAGCACAGTTCTTCCGATAGCCTCGTGCCCGAGCAACAGCATCTCACGGAGCGCCGGGTTGGTCAGCGTGACAGATCCATTCACATCAAGAACCAACACCCCTTCTTGCATCCCGCGCAGAATCGCACCAAGCCGGTCACGCTCTTCGCTTAATTCCCCGACGGTATTCGAAAGCCCTTGAGCCAATTGATCCAAGGCCAGGCTCAGCTGTGCGAATTCATCGGTGCCCGACATGCCGATGCGCACATTCAGATCTCCTCGCGCCATCCGCCCGGCCGCGTCCACCAGTGTTCGAATTCCGCGCGAGGCAAGCTGCGCTGCAAGCGACGAAAGCAATACCGCCATCACCAATGCCAGAAGGATCGCAACGCCGAGGGCTTGCCGCAGCTCCGTGAGGGAGGCCTCAATGTCGCTGAGCGGTGTGGCGAGCCTGACGACTCCGTCAAAGGTCCCAGGGTTCATGCTACTCTGAACGGGAGTCGCACCCACTGCACCGTTGCGCACTCGGATCGCCACATAGGCCATCGGCTCTCTCAGTGTGGCAGAACGACGCTCGGCGTGGCCCATTCCGTTCAACATGGCATCGCGGATTTCTGGACGCGAAGCGTGGTTTTCTAGGTTCCTCAGCGCCAGCCGTGAAACGTCGGAGTCCCCAACCACCACGCCATCCGTACGCACAAAGCTCACGCGCACGGACCCGATTCGACCCATCTCGTCGGCCAGCAAATCCCAAGCGTCGAAATCATCGGGCGAGGTCCGGAGCGAGCCCACCTGATTGGCCACCATCGCTGTGTGCGTCGCCAAGCCGCGCCGGACACGCTCCGAGACCCCGCGCTCCAGCTGGCTTCGCATCGCCCAATAGGCAATTCCAATGCAGGTTGCGATCAAACTGAGAAAAACTATGAAGAGCTTGCCACGAATTCCTAGCTTCAAGGCAAGGCCTCTTCAGGCGTCGCGACAAAGCGGTAGCCCACACCGCGCACCGTTTCAACGTACGCGCGCGCTGCCTCAAGCTTCTCCCGCAACCGCTTCACGTGCGTATCCACGGTGCGTGTGGTGATATCGGCTTGAATTCCCCAAACATCATCCAGCAGCGTCGTACGTGTCTGAACACGATTGCGACGATCAAACAGCGTGAGCAAGAGCTTAAATTCGAGAGCGGTGAGCTCGATTTCCAGAGCTTCCACCCAGACTCGGTGGGCCTCGCGATCGATCTTGAGGCAGCCGAAATTCACTTCATCATGGTTGCGCTCCGCTTGAGGCGCACTCGATCGGCGCAAGACGGCGCTGATCCGCAACAACAGCTCTCTGACACTAAAGGGTTTGACGACGTAATCATCTGCACCCAGCTCGAACCCCACCACCCGATCAATCTCCTCACCCCGAGCGGTGAGCATCATGATAGGAATGCCACGCGTGCGCGGGCTTTCCTTCAAGGTCTTGCACACCTCAGTACCCGAGATATCCGGCAACATGAGATCGAGGAGTACGAGGTTGGGTTCAGCCTTCTGGATCAGCTCGAGCGCTTCGGTCCCGGTGCTAGCCGTCCGTACCTCGTAGCCAGCCTGGCTAAGGTTGTATTCGAGGACCTCACGCAGGTCCTGCTCGTCTTCGACCACCAGGATGCTGACCATTTCGTTACCGGAGTAGCCTTAGCCGGTGACAGCAGCGTGACAACAGCCCTGCATGGAGCCGCTTTTTTCATGCCGCCGTTCTTTCGGGGATGCCGCGGGAGGGGCACGACCGGCATCGGGCTGCGGGGCCGCGCGGCGGGAAGGGATGCTCAACCGCTGCCCGGGCGTGGTGCCGAATCTCCAGACCGCCTTGACACGCCGCCGATTTCGTTCGCTTATTCCCGGCAAAGGATCTTGCCATCATGAAACGCCAATTTCTTTCAATTCTAGTCGCCCTTTGGGCACTCACCGGTTGTGGTTACTCCGAGGACGAATGGCAAGCACAGCTTGCTAAGTACGGCCAGCTCAGCGGCCAGTACCAATCGGAGCAAAAAGCGCACTCTGAAGCCCAGCAAAAGCTTGATGCCGAGAAGGCACGCGTGGCGCAGCTCCAGGGTGAGCTACAGAAAATGGGCGTCAATCTCGACACGCTGAATTCACAGCTCCAACAGGCCGGGAGCGAAAAGCAGGAACTCGCTTCGAGCCTCGATCAGCTGAAGCAGGCACTCGAAGAGTACAAGCGGCGTGCGGCGCAGCTGGAGCAGGTGAAGGCGCGCTTCGAGGCTCTGCGCAGCAAGCTCCAAAAGCTCGTGAATCTCGGTCTCAAAGTTGAGATTCGCAAGAATCGCATGGTGATTCGCCTCCCCGGTGACGTGCTCTTTGCCTCAGGCGAAGACAAGCTCAAGGACGAGGGCCTGAAGGTGCTGGATGCCGTGGCGGACGTAATCCGCAACGATCAGCAACTCACCAAGCGCTACTTTCAGGTGGCGGGACACACGGACAACAAAGCTCTGAAGGGTGGACGATTCAAAGATAATTGGGGGCTTTCCGTGATGCGCGCCCGAGAGGTGCTGGTGCACCTAGTAGGTTCGGTCGAGGAAAAAGGTGGCGGGCTGAGCTCTGAGCGGCTGCACGCAGCGGGCTTCGGAGAAACCGATCCCGTATCACCCAACACGACGGACGAAGGGCGCAAACAGAATCGCCGCGTGGAACTGGTGCTGATGCCCGACGTGGAAGAGATGTTGGATCTGAAGTCGCTCATCTAAGAGGCGACACCATCAGAGGCGAGGCGACACAACCCAGCGTGACGTGAGCCAGGCTCGCGTCACGGGTGGGCGCCCGCCGCACCCAACGTGGCGGAACTGGCGCTACCGTCATCACGCTTGCGTTCAGCGATTTTCCAGCCGGCGCCTTCCCGAACCACTTCCAAGAGTGACCGCGCAGGTTCCGCGCCGGTTACCAGCACGCGAACCAACGAGCGATCCGCCGAAATACCGAGCAGCTCTGCCGTGGTCACGACGTTGGCCTTCAGCGCTTTGGCTGCAGACTTACACTTTGCATCACAGGCTTTTTGATCGGCTTCGATCTGCGCGCGAGCCGTGCCGGTAGCGATCGCCAGCGCTCCCTCGAAATCCTTCGTGCTCCAACGCTGGACGGCCTCGATAGCTGCGTTCTTCGGGTCAGCCGTGAGCTCAGCCAGCGTGACGGCTCGAGCTCGGCGACTCTCATGGGGCGGGTGGAAGTTGCAAGCAGCCCGGGCCGCACCCCACATGATCACGGTCGCAACGCACACCACGCCAAGCATCCACAGCGTCTGTGGCTCCGGGCGATTCAGTTCAGCCTCAGTACGAGGCAGACCTGCGCGGCGCTTCTTACCCGGCACCGTTCGCTTCGCACCTGCCAGGGACGTGGGGGGCGTGAGGCCCGCAGGCTTCTTGGCCTCGCTCTTTACAGGCAGGCTACCTGGTGCGTCCGAGGCATGGGTGGTTGGGAGTTTGTCTTCAGGCTGGTCCGCCATGGGCGCCGCACAGTGCCAGAGCCGCAGGAGCTTTCAACCCCGGGCTCGATTTTCCTGAGAAGCGCCGAAGAAGAGCGGTTGGGGCCGCGTGGAACCTGAGGCTACACTCCCGCGCTGTGCCCGTGAACACCTACGAAGCGGCCTCGTCCTTCCAGCGTGCTCCCAAGCGAACACATCCAGGCACACTCTGGTTAACTACCAGTCGTCTTTATGCAGGGGCGCTTGGCCAAGTGTGGTGGGTCCGAATTGGCAAGTGGTGGACTTTTGGAATCGGTGTGACCGCCATCCTGGCACTGCTTTTGGTGCAGAGTGTGGAGCCTAAGCTCCAACGGGCGACGCTCGGCGAGGGCTTGCTCTGGCTCAGCTGGGCGCAGATCTTGACGGGCTTTGGTTGCGCTCTCGATCGCCAAACTCTCCGAGATCTCGCCGGGCTTGAAACGCTCGGGCGCCTCCGCGGGCTCCGTCAGGGAAGCGAAGCTCAAGCCTGGCTCGTTGGAGCCTTGCAAACACTGCTTTGGCCGGCCCTCCTTGCAGGCGGTGCGCTTGGCTTTGCCCACGCGGCGCTTTCCGAGACGCTCCGCGAGTTCTTCCTGCGATCGCTTCAGCTGGGGCTCATTCTGGTCTACTTTGCGAGCCTCAGCTTATTGCTGGCGCGCCTCAGCACCTGGTTAGGTGCACGTGCTGGGCGTCACGCTCGCTTGCTGTTCGCGGGCAGCATTTTTATCCCCCACCTTGCCACCTGGATCTGGCCGAGCTTTCCCAGTCTTCCCTCGGCATTCGGTTGGTTTTTGGAGCACGCAGTGCTCGGGGTAGGAGCTTAGCGGTGCACCAGCTGGAGCTCTCCAACGTCTGGTGCGCCCCACTCCAAGGAGTGAGCCTGCGCACGGGTAGTGGCTGCGTGGTGATTGTGTACGAGTCGGAGCCACCGGGAGCTACGCTCATTAATCTGCTCGCTGGGTTGACCCGACCCACGAGGGGCGCGATTCGCGTGGACGGTCAATCGCCACACCAGGCTCCCGCCCTCCGGGGTCATTTCGGCACGCTGTTAGCTAACGAGGAAACCTTGCCCGGAGGGCGACTGGATGAAGCGCTCGGGCGTGCACTCGCGCCGCAGCTTGCCACGGATGCAGCCATTTCAGCAATCTTGGCGGCCGCAGATCTTCAAGAAGAGCGTTCCAAGCACCCGACGCTCCTCAGCTATGAACAACGACGCAAGCTGGCTCTTTCCATCGCTCTCGCCACGCCCGCACCCAAACTTCTGGCATTGTTCGAGCCGCTGATGTTTTCGGAGCCTGCTTTTCGTGAGCGGGTAATGGCCTCGCTCGTTGAGCTCGCGGAGAGCACACCTATCGTATCCGTGACCGCGAGCGCGCGCGATGCGACGGCGCTCGGCGGAACCCTCTATTTCCTGAGCTCGTTGGGAATTCTCAGGGGTCCAGTGCCCGTGGATGAGGTGCGTGAGCCAGAGGCCAAGGCTGGATTCCTAGTCGAGTGCGACGATCCGGCACGCCTGGCCCAGGCGCTCTCAACGCAGCCCGGAGTGTCGGACGTTCGTTGGTTTGAAGAGCACACTTTGGGTCTCGTCGAGGCCCGTGGTCCTGACATTTTCTCGGTCTCGCAAGCCATCGCGAACGCTGTTCTCGATACCGGTTCGAACGTACGGGCGGTGCGCAGTGCCAGAAGACTGCGCGATGCCGAACACGCTGGAGGGCCTCGCCCTTGAACACCACGGCGCTAGGTGCTCGCTCGGCGGGGGAGCAACTCCGCTCCCGGCTGGTGGGGCTGGGTGCCGGCCTGATGCTGGTGTTGGTTGCGTGCATCGCACGCTTAGAGCGAAGCGAACTTGCTTCCGGCGCTCTCGATCGCTCATTGTTTGGCGTCGTCTTTGGCTGGGCATTACCGCTGACAGCTTTCCTCATCGTTTCAGACATCTGTTCCCAAAGGCGCCTCGCCTTCGGGTTCGATCGTCTGGCTCGCTTCGGGCATTCCCGACGCTGGCTTGTGGCAGGCTCCCTCGGGGTGGCGGGTGTTCTCACGGCCCTCCTTTCCGTGCTGTATGTCTGGGTGGCGCTCGGCTTTGCAGCGTCTTGGCAAAGCCCGCAGCTGCTCGGCGATGGCCTCACTTCCAGCTGGATAGCGGCACTCGGCGGAATTTCGTATGTGGCGTGGTTCGCGTTTTGGTCGAGCGTTGGTCGCAACGGCGGAGGGCGTTTTATCGGTCTAATCTTAGACTGGGGCGTTGGCCTGGGCAGCACTTTCGGCGCCAGCTTGGTGCCTCGTGGGCACCTCAGAAATCTCCTGGGGGGCCTACCGCCGATAGGCCTGGGACAGGGCAGCTCATCGCTTCTTCTCCTCGGGTTATCTGCCGTCTGCCTCGCCTTGGCACTCTGGCGTGTTGACCCATGAGTCTCTCGGCGCATGCTTGAGTTCTTGATGGTGGGTGGGGCTACCCCGCTGCTCATTCCCCTGCTCTGGCTGCTAAAGAGCGTCATTGGCTTCGATAGCGCGGAACTCGCCGTGGGCTTCTTGATGTTCCACGCGGCACACCTGATCAACGATCCCCATTTTTCAGCCACATACCTTTTGTTCTATCGAGATATTCGCGAGCGCGCGTTTGGCCAGACTCAAACATCTGCGCAGCGCGTCCGTTACTTGATTGCCGCTTTTCTTGTGCCGACGCTGCTTGCTGTCTGGGCAGCGGCTGCCCTCGTGGAGGGCTCATCGCGAGCGCTCGGCTGGATGCTCCAGCTGATGTTTTTCCTGGTGGGGTGGCACTACGTGAAGCAGGGCTTTGGAGTATTGAGCGTGCTCTCCGCGCGACGCGGGATCGCTTGGACAGCGCAGGAACGCCAAGCACTCCTGGCTCACTGTATCTTTGGCTGGCTGTATGCACGAGCTAGCCCGTCGGATCCCGGCATGGAATCCGAAGAAAAAGGCGTGATCTACACGTCATTCGGTCACCCACCCGGCCTCGAAGCACTCACCCTCGGCTTGTTTGCGTTGAGCACGGCACGGCTAGGCTACGTGTTGCTCGCGAAGTGGAGGAGAGAGCGGCGCTTGCCGATGGTGCCGCTTCTCGGCTTGCTCGTGAGCGTTTGGATTTGGGTGGTTTTTTCCGACATCGATCCGCTTTTGATCTACATGATCCCCGCGCTTCATTCGCTCCAATATCTGTATTTTGTGGGGCTTCTAACCTCCAATCAGGCTCGCGCGGAAGAACAACCACCGCTCTTCAAGCGGGCAGCTCGGACACGCTTGAGCGTCTTTGTGCTTGGCTCCCTGGCACTTGGCTGGGCACTCTTTCACGGCTTGCCGGACCTGCTGGATACAACGCTCGTCTCACGCCACACGGCACATTCCGCGCTCGGGCCAACACCCTATTTTGCCGCGCTGTTCACCTTCGTGAACATTCACCACTACTTCATGGACAGCGTGATCTGGCGTAGAGATAACCCGGAAACGCGATTCTTAGTCAATGCGGAAGCGCTCCGCCAAGATGCCCACTAGACCCGCACCGCCTGCCAATGCCCCCGACGAAAGACCCAGAACCCAAGCAGCGCGCTCAGCGTGTACGCCACAGAAACAGCCAGAAAAACCCCAAACGGGCCGAGCCCGAGCGGCACTGCCAAAGCATACGCGAGTGGCAGTTTAACCGCCCAAAAACACACGAGGTTGATGACCAAAGGAGTCTTGGTGTCCCCGGCGCCGTTGAAAGCCTGGAGCCAAACCATCCCCCAGGCAAACGCCACAAAGCCGACACTGACTGTCCGAAGACAGGTGACACCTAGGGTGAGGACGGGAGGCTCCTCCGTGAAGATTCCGATGATCGCCGGCGCGAAGAGCAGGAATACGAGCGCCGTCATCGAAAGGAACGCCATGTTGTACGAGCCTGCCAGGAGTACGGACTTTCGCGCGCGCTCAGGCTGATTGGCTCCCAGGTTTTGACCCACCAAGGTGGCTGCCGCATTGCTGAAACCCCAGGCTGGCATCAACGCAAAGATCACTATGCGAATGGCCACCGTGTAACCTGCGACCGCCGTGCTCCCGAAGAGCGCGACAATCCTCACCAACATCACCCAGCTCGATGTCTCGACTAGAAACTGAGCGATCGACCCAACGCTCAGCCTGCACAAATCCGCGAGCACACTTGGCACCACCCTCAGATCAACAAACTTGATGCGGAGCGGCCCTGCACCGCGCAGCAGCTGAAAGAGAAAGTATAGAACGCCCGCTGAGCGCCCAAGTGTGGTCGCCACCCCAGCCCCGAGCAGTCCAAGCTCAGGAAAAGGACCCAGCCCAAAAATCAGGCAAGGATCCAGGATGATGTTCAAGCCATTGGCCAACCAAAGCGCGCGCATGGCGTGGTTTGCTTCGCCGGCGCCTCGAAACACGGCTCCGAAAACCATGAGCAAGATCACGATCGGCGCCGAACCCAGCATCACCTGCGCATAGCTGGCACCCAGCTCAGTCACAGCACGATCACCGCCCATGAGTTCCAAAAGATCGCGGCTGTGGGTGACGCCGACCGCCCCAAACACGAGCCCAATCGTGAGCGCCAACACGAGCGCCTGCACTGCAGCCTGAGCCCCAAGGGCTCGTTTGCCTTCACCGATACGGCGCGCAACCATGGCAGTGGCCGGCATGCTCAGCCCAAGCGCGAAGGCGTAGAGCAGCATGAGCGCCCCTTCAGTGAGGCCAATGGCTGCTACGGCACGCGCGCCGAGCTTCGCCACAAAGAACACATCCACAACGGCAAATAAGGACTCCATCCCCATTTCGAGAACCATGGGAATCGCCAGGCGTGCCACTGCCGCCCGCAGACTGCCACTCGTGAAATCCTGCTCGCCGCCCGCGAGCGCACTCCGCAAAAGCGCTAATGCGTGTTTGACTCTGGAACGCTCCGCCATCGGCTCTTCCGCGCTGATCTATCTAGCGTCAACGGCTGATCGAGACTGCTAGCCGCGAAACGCATCGGCAGGCCGGAGCCTTGCCGCGTAAACGGCGGGCCACAACGTCGCCATGACGCACACCAGAATGGCGAATACGCTCACCATTGCGAAATCCCAGGGCTCGATTTGAACGGGCAGGCGCGAGATAAAATAGACCTTGGGATCGAGCGGGAAGCCATAAATCAAGAGCCCACGACACACGGCAAAGCCAGCTGTGATGCCGATGGCCGTTCCGATGACGCCGATGATGGCGCCCTGATACAGAAAGCCTCGTAGCAACATGCTGTTGGAGGCCCCCATCGCTTTCAGCACGGCGATCTCTTTCTTCTTGTCCAAAACCACCATGATCAGTGTCGCAATCACGGTGAAGGCGGCAACCACAATGATAAGGGCCAAAACTAGGCTCATCAAGATCTGCTGAATGCGGAGGGCCGTGAAGAGTCCGTGATTGAGCTCTTCCCAATCCATCGTGTGGTAAATGCCATTGGAGAGCTTGTCGTCGATCAGTTGCGCAACGTCCTTAGCTTTCTCGATGTCTTGCACTTTCATCTCGATGCCCGTGACACTGTCACCGGTGTCGGAAAATGCCTGAGCTTCGAACAGGTCCGTATAGACGAGCTTCGAATCATATTGGTCGAAGCCGGCATCAAAGACCGAAACTACCCGGAACTGTTTGGCCACGGGGGCACGCAACGCTCCGTGAGAATAGGTGAACCCGATGGTGGGCGAGGTGACTTGCACGCAGCCACCAATGTTCACACCCAGATTTCGGCGCAGCGCACTGCCAATCACGATCCCGGGCAGGCGCGCCACTTTGATCGGATCGGAACACGGATCGGTATCGAGCTCCTTCGGCAGCACGTCTTCATCCGGTAAAACGCTCTCATATCCGCCCGGAGGGACCGCGTTGCCGGCTGAAGCTTCCGGTGTTTCCTCAGCCTCAGCCTCCTCCTCAGCCTCCGCTGCCTTGTCGCTATCTTTGGCAGCAGGGCTTGCCGCCGTTTTCTTCGGGGCTCCCGAGGCCTCCCGTTCGGCTTCCTCGGCAATCACTTTCTTCACCTGATCGAGGAAAGGCTGCTTCGGCGCAACATCCAGTGATTCCTTGTCAGCGTTGTCTCGGGTTGCGCTCGCAGCTCTGACACGACGACGCTCAGGCGGCTTCGCTCCTTCGACCCGCAGCCCGTCAATCGACCCGTGGCAGCCTGTGGGCGTCGGATGCAGGCACTCGACGATGTGACGAGGCAAGTCGAGCACTTGCCCCATCAGCTTGGGGTCGACCCCCTTCACGAGCACGCCGGTAACCGTGCGCTGCCGGTGCGTGACCATCATCGGGTTGATCACAAACGGCGCAACGCCAGTGATGCCGGGCAGCCCCCGCACCGACTTCATCACTTTGCGATACTCGCGAAAGTCGCTCGAGTATTTCAAGATCAACACGTGCGCATTAACGCCTAAGACTTTCTGGCGAAACTCTCCACGAAATCCGCCCGTGACACTCATCACAGTTGCGAGTGCTGCCACCCCCAAGGCGACCCCCAGGATCGCGAACATGGTCCCAACCGAGACAAATGCCCGCCGCTTGGAACGCATGTAACGCAGTGCTAATTCGAGCGCGAAACCCATCTTGAAGTTCAGGTATGCACAGTGGGGACCGCCAGGGCTAGATCTCGCACCAAAACCCTGGTCCGGGCGCCCGGCTATGCAACGTTTGCGTAGCTCTTGTCCATGGGAGTGGCACACACCCCTGAAAACTCACCGGAATCGGGCCGTATACACTTGAACGCAGTAGGCCTACGTTTTGCAGCACAATTGCGCGTCCAAGTCGCAGCCACCTCACTTCCTTCTTAGTCTTGAATCCCCCAATGAGCGAGCCGCACAATAAGCCAGGCGCCACTATCGAGGAGATGAGCTCAGGACTCACCGACCGCGCGCCGCCAAGCGCAGTGGAGGGGCTCAAGTTGGTCAGCCTCGCTCCAGCTGGCTCGATTCCCGATACGGAAGACTCGCTAAACAGAGCGGACCCTTATATCGGATGCATCGTCGACCAGCGCTACAAGGTTGAAAAGATTTTGGGCGAAGGCGGCATGGGCGTCGTTTACCAGTGTCGGCATACGATCATTGGCAAGCTGGTAGCGATGAAGGTCTTGCGAGCTGATCTCGCGCGCGACTCCGAGGTCACCGAGCGCTTCTTGAACGAGGCTAAGTCGGCATCCGGAATCGGCAATCCTCACATCATTGATATCAGCGATTTCGGTCGCCTTCCGGATGGCTCCACCTACTTCATCATGGAGTTCTTGGATGGGCTCCCATTGTCATCGGCGTTTTCGGAAGGCCAGCCCACGCCGATCGCACGCCTTTTGAATATCGCCCGCCAACTCGCCGAAGGCTTGAGCGCTGCACACAACGCCGACATCGTTCACCGGGATTTAAAGCCGGACAATATCTTCTTGCTCACGCGTGGGAAGCAGAAGGATTTCGTAAAGATCTTGGATTTTGGTATCGCCAAAGTTTCGAGTGCTGGTCAAGGAAAGCTCACACGCGCCGGCACCGTGTTTGGCACGCCGCACTATATGTCACCCGAACAAGCAGCGGGCACCCCCGTCGACCATCGGGGTGATATCTACTCCTTTGGCGTCATTCTCTATGAAATGGCGAGCGGCAAAGTTCCGTTCGATGCCGATAATTTCATGGGGATCTTGACGCAGCACATGTACAAGTCGCCCGTGCCGATTCGGGCGCTCGTACCGCAGCCGCAAGATGTGCCGCCTGGCTTGGAAGCCATTATCCTGAAGTGCCTTTCAAAGCGCCCCGAGCAACGTTACAACTCCATGGATGAGCTCGTGGAAGAGTTCGATCGTGTGCGCGACGGGCTTGTTCCCGAAGCTGTCCCGGAAATGATGTCGCGGAGCGGAGGCTTCAACGTTCCCGGTGACTATTTGTCTAAAGGTGAAATGCCCGCGCCCATTCCTGCGTCGCCTGCCGGATTCTTAAAGAAGACTCCCTGGGCGCCGTACGCAGGAATTGCCGGAATTTGTGCTGCAATCGGCATTGTTGGAGCTATCTTCGCCATAGGCCCACCGAGCGCGGCCGAGCAGGCTCCTGCTGTCAGAGCGACGCCAACCCCGCGAGCCACTGTCGCAGCAGCTGAAGCGGCTGCCGCGCTGCCGGCAGCTCCCACCTCCCATGAAGTGATCTTGGCAGTGGAGCCACTGGATGCGCACGTATTTGATGGGGAGCGCGACCTTGGAACCAGCCCGGTGATGGTCAACGTCACCGAGGGGCAACCGCGGACTCTGCGCGCGGAGCGCCGGGGTTTCGTAACTCGGTCACTCTCTCTCGATGGGATGGTGAGCAAGGTCTCCCTGAAGCTTGAGAAGACGAAGAGCGCCGCCCCGCCAGCGCGAACGCCCGCTCTGACTCCACGGGCCACTCCGCCGGCAAAAAAGAAAACCACCATCGGCGGCGGCGAAATCGTCAACCCCTGGGATTGAAACGAAGTTCACCCACGATATTGCGGGCGAGGCCTTTTCCGCCCTACACGTGGCCGATGCCCTCAGCTGATTCTCTGCGTCTTTCAGGGACCATTCCCAAGGCTGTGCGGACAATCTGCAACCGCCTGGCCGAGCGCGGCTTTCGGGGCTGGGTCGTGGGTGGCTCGGTGCGAGATTCGCTGCTTTCAGGTTCAGAATCAGCGCCGCGTGTCGAGAATGATTGGGACGTCGCAACCGACGCTCGGCCTGAGCAAGTACAAGCTATCTTCAATCGAGTGATCCCAACCGGGATCGAACACGGTACCGTCACCGTACTCTTGGATGGCACCGGCTACGAGGTCACTACACTCCGCGGGGAAACTTCGTACAGCGACGGTCGGCGCCCTGATTCGGTACACTTCGTCGACGATATCGTGGCGGATTTGGCACGGCGCGATTTTACGATCAACGCCATTGCCTTCGACCCACTTTCCGAACAGTTGATCGATCCCTTTGGTGGCCAAGAGGACCTCAAGCTCCGGATATTGCGCGCCGTGGGCGAGCCACTCGAGCGTTTCAATGAAGATGGGCTCCGTGTGTTGCGGGCTGCACGCTTTGTGGCAACGCTTGAGGTTGAGCTTGATCCTAAGACGGCGCGCGCCATTTTGCCGTCGCTCGATACCTACCGCAAGGTGAGCGCAGAGCGCGTCCGCGACGAGTGGGTGAAGACCATGAAAGCCCAGCACCCGAGCCGTGCCTTTGAAGTGATGCGCGAGCACGGGCTGCTGGCCATCACCGCACCCGAGCTTCTAGCTTCTGTGGGCTGCGAGCAGAATCGCTATCACGCCTTTGATGTCTGGGGGCACGCGATGGCTTGCTTGGACGCTTGCCCCCGTTCCCCAACGCTGCGCATGGCTGGCCTCCTGCACGACGTGGGAAAACCCAAGAGCCGCGCAAAGAGCGAAAAGACGGGCGACTACACGTTCTATGAACACGAACGCATCGGTGCTGAAATGGCGGCTCCTATGCTTTCGCGCCTGCGCTTTTCCAACGAAGAGCGTGAGCGAATTGTTGCTCTCGTTCGACATCATTTGATCTGTTACGACCCCTCTTGGTCGGATTCAGCAGTGCGCCGTTGGGTCCGGCGTGTCTCCCCCGAGCTGTTGGCTGATCTGTATGCGCTGGGCGCGGCCGACGCGGCGGCGAAGGGGCGCGACGCGAGCGAAGACGTTAAGAACCTAAAAGAACTCGAGCAGCGCGTCTCAGAGCTTTTAGCGGCCGGCGCCGTGTTATCTGCACGCGACCTGCAAGTGGATGGGCGGGGCCTGATGGACGCACTCGGGCTTGCTCCAGGGCCGAAGCTCGGAGAAATCCTGCGCACCCTGCTCGACAAGGTCGTGGACGACCCGGCGCTCAATGACCGCGAAACATTGCTGCAACTGGCGAAAGAATACCTGCTAACCAATCAGACCTAGTGGCCTGCATATGAAAACGGGGCGGTGCCGCAATCCAGCACTGAGACGCATAATTTTCGGCGTCTCTTGGATTCCAATGAGCACGGCAAACCGAGAAATAGTGTGTTGCCGATCGCAATTTCAAATGCGAGAGTCCCAGGAAGTGCAGCAGCCCCACCCGATCTCCCGAAGCGCCTCGCGCGTGCCCGAGCGTGAAATGCCATGAGCGCGCTTGGCATTGTGCTCCTCGTGCTGCTGGCCTCCTCGATCGCTTCCTTGATCATCGGGCGAATGACGCGTGCTCGCCCCAGCCTGCTTCCTCTGGAAGGTGAGGGCGGCGAGGTGCCCGCCTCGCGCACCCGTTTGCGCTCTGAAATTAGCGACTTGGATGACGTCGAGGCCGTCAGCGTGCTTCGCGTCGTGCAGCGGCTCAAAGAAGATCGTGAATCAGCCGGACGCCTGCCCGTCGCGAACCGCCGAGACTAGCGCTTCTGCGGGCTGCCCTTGGCGGACTGCGCTTGTTGCCACAAAAGACCCGGCAGATACCAGGCGTTGCGGGCATAACGCGGAACCAACCGCCCGGGCTGCGTGGAGGCCCGATACAACCACTCCAGGCCACGGCGTTGCATCCAAAGCGGCGCTCTCGGAATTTCCCCGGCGAGAAAATCAATCGTGGCCCCCACACACAGAATCACCTTCGCTCCCAGCTGTTCCGCGTATTCAGTCGCCCACAGCTCCTGCTTGGGCGCGCCGAGCCCCACCAATAACAGCTGGGGCCGAAGCGCTGAAAGCCGTTGGGCAAGACCTCGACAATACGCCAGATCTTTCTCGAACCCAAACGGCGGACTCTCAACGCCGATAACCTGTACGCCTGGATACAGTACTTCGATCTGTGCGCGCGCACGCTCAGCAACCCCGGGCCCTGCCCCCAACAAGAACACAGAGATCTGCCGCGCAGCACCAAGCTTCAAGACAAGGGGCGCGAGATCACTTCCTGCAACGCGTTCTGGGAGCTCCGCTCCACCACCCAGCCGCGAAGCCCAGACGAGCGGCGCACCATCTGCAACGACCAATGCGGCCTTTTCGTACGCATGACGCAGCGCAGCGCTCTTTCCAAACTGGACAGCGTGGTCCAGGTTGGGCGTGATCACCACGCGGCCGATTGCGTCTTCGTAAAGCCACATAACGATACGTTCGGCCGCCATCGCCAGGCTCACCACGTCAATTGCAATGCCAAAGACCGTCGTTCTCATATCGCGCTTATATCGCGACGGCTTAGCATGCACGCACTCCAATCGAAACCAGTTGAGATCGTTCGATAATCTGTGCGCTCTTTGGAATTTCACCGCCCATGGCAAATCATGCTGAGCGCGCCACAAAAACGTCTCAAAGTGAGCTCCAGACGCATAAGCACACCCCTGAACATACTCACGTTTACTTCTGCATACATTGTTGTATAGGTGGTTCACGCTTGGGCTAGTTTCACTCCAACTCAACATCTAACCAACACGCACACGCAGCAACAAGCACGGGGTTCCACATGGCAACGTCCGAAGAATCTGGGGTATTGCGGGGGAATGCCTCCGCCGTCTCCTTCCTACAACGCATGGCGGACGCCGGGTGGATTGTGATCGCTCAGTACATGGCGTGCCTGTTGTATGGGCAAGTGTGGGGCACCCAGAACACGGTCGTTGCCTGTTTGGCGGTGGTTGCCTTCCACATGTCCGCCGAAGCCTTTGGCCTCTATCGCCCCTGGCGTGGGGCGCCCTTCAGGCAAGAGCTTCTGCGCATCTTCGGCACCTGGGCGGTCGTTGTGCCCGCGCTGCTCATTCTCGGATTCACCACGAAGACCACCGCTTCCTATTCGCGGTTCGTGACCGCCAGCTGGTTTGTTTTGGCGCCCAGCCTGATCATGGCATGGCGCTCGGCTGTCCGCGTCGCTCTCCACGAGCTCCGCCGTGGCGGATTCAATCAGCGCACGGTTGCGATTGCGGGCGCGACGCCGCTTGGCATTCAAGTTGCCCAACGTATCAACTCGGATCCTTCATACGGCATGAAGGTAGTTGGCTACTACGATGACCGCGGAGCTGGCCGACGTGCGGAGGTGGCGCCAGGTTCCGGCGGCTTCATCGGAGGATTGACCCAACTCGTGGCCGACGCACGAGCGGGCAAGGTTGATATCGTTTATGTGGCTCTCCCGTTAAAAGCCGAGCCCCGCATCAATCATCTCGTTCGCCGGCTGGCTGACAGCACCACCTCCGTTTTTGTGGTGGCAGATTTCTTCGTGTTCGACCTCATGCACGCTCGCTGGTCCAATCTTGGGGATCTGCCGGTTGTCAGCATTTTTGACACGCCGTTCAGCGGGGCTTCCGGCTCAATGAAGCGGGTGGAAGATCTGATCTTGGGCACTCTGCTCCTTCTGACCGTGAGCATCCCGATGTTGCTGGTCGCGCTCGCGATCAAGTTGACTTCTAACGGGCCAATCTTCTTCAGGCAGAAGCGCTATGGCTTGAATGGTCGGGAGATTCGGGTTTGGAAATTTCGCACGATGAGCGTGTGCGAAGATGGCGCAAACGTCGCCCAAGCACGCAAGGGGGATACGCGCGTGACCCCGCTAGGTCGCATTCTCCGCAAGACATCCCTCGATGAGTTGCCGCAGTTCTTCAACGTGCTCAGCGGGGAAATGTCGATCGTCGGTCCGCGCCCGCACGCCGTCGCGCACAATGAAGAATATCGCTCTCAGATCCACGGCTACATGCTGCGTCACAAAGTGAAGCCAGGCATCACCGGCTGGGCGCAAGTGAACGGCTGGCGCGGCGAAACGGATACCGTCGAGAAGATGGAGCGGCGTGTGGAGCACGACCTCCACTACATCAACAATTGGAACGTCTGGTGGGATCTGCAGATCATCTTTCTCACCGTATTTGGCCGCAAAACAGGGCTCAACGCGCACTAGTAGCGGGCACACGCAAGCGGGCACACACTAGCGGCCGGACCAGGCACTGAGCAGCGGGCAGGGATGCCCACCCCGCTGCCGCGAAGCGCGGCAGCCGCCTCCTCCCCGACGTCTCCCGTTCGGGAGCCATGGGAGGGGCGAGAGCAGCGCCCGACGGGCCGACGGGATCATGCGCTGATGCAGCGGCTGAGATCTTGAGTGCTATTTGGAGTGAGCAAAGGTGGTGAGTCGGCACCGCGCCCGCGCCAAGTTGAGTTTTAGGGGAAGTCGAGCCGGGCGCGGCGCTGAATTTCTGGGCAAGGCGAAGAGAGGACACCGTATTTGAAGCCGGGGGAGCAAGATGCGCCTTGCCCAGAAATTCAGCCTGTTTGAGGAAGTGGGGGACACGTCAGGTGAGGCACACGACGAGCAAGGCGAGTCGACTGCGGGGGCAGCGATGAGTTGGACCAAGCTTTCGGCGGAGTGTGCAGTTCGGAGGACGAGCTTTCCTCCGTGTTCGCTGAGGGAACCGGCAAGAGTGAAGACGGCGAAACGCAGCCTTTGGGGCCGGTCAGAAGCAAAGTTGGAAGGCAGCGCGAGGGAGCCCATGGCACTCAGAGTGTTTTAGGTCAAAAGGCAGAGTCTGTACCAAGCGGCATTGGCAACGAAGCGACCCGAAGGGGCAATGTCCGCAACTGCGATCTCACCGGGCAATATTCCTTGCAAGCTCTGGCCTTCCTGTAATCTTTATAGATTAACATCCCCCACGCTGAATGTGTTCCTTAAATCCTAAAAACGAGCTCGAATGGCGGGCGCGGGCGCGGTCCTTGCCACCATTCGACCAACACGCATATTTTTCTGCGCCCGAGCCCGGCATTGAGCCCCGCGCCGCCCCGAACCCAACCGGTTCACCGGGGACACCTGCGGCGCGGCCCCGAAACTACATCCCAGCTAGTTCTCAACTACATCCCAGCTACATCGCCGTTCGTGCACCCTCACGCAGCGACCCGCAGCGACGGGGCGATGCCGGGGAGGGGCGGCTGCCGCGCGCTTCGCGGCAGCAGGGTGGGCAACAACTCATCAACTCGCTCATCAACTTGCAGCAGGCTTCGGGGCGCCGAAGATGCTTGCTGGGCGCTTCTTCTCGGTGCGAGCCTTTTGTTTTTCACTCCACGTGGGGATGATCACTTTGTCGCGAACCGGCATCTCGCGCCCTTCGAGCGCTGCCAGGATTTCCTCAGAGTCGAGCGTTTCCCGTACGAGCAGGCCTTCGGCGAGGCGGTTGAGCTTGTCGCGATTCTCACGAATCAGAGTCTGCGCGCGCGTGTACTGCTCCTCGACGATGGCACGGACTTCTTGATCAATCTCTCGCGCCGTATCCTCGGAATAATCTTCGCGGCGCGAGGCCATTTCACGGCCTAAAAAGACACTCTCTTCGTTTTCGCCGTAAGCGACGGTTCCGAGCTTAGAACTCATCCCAAGTTCACACACCATGGAGCGGGCCAGGCGCGTTGCGCGCTTGATGTCGTCTTGCGCACCCGTGGTCGTTTCGTTGAAGACTTCCTCTTCCGCAACACGCCCACCGAGCGCCATCGAGATGCGGGCCAGCATCTGAGTCTTTGTCATCAGGTGGCGATCTTCGGCAGGCAGGAACATCGTGACGCCAAGCGCCGCGCCGCGCGGAATGATGGATACCTTGTGCACGGGATCATTGCCGGGGGTGAGGGAGCCCACGATGGTGTGGCCTGCCTCATGCCAAGCGGCCGTACGCCGCTCCTGATCGCTCATCACCATGCTGCGTCGCTCGGTGCCCATCAGCACTTTATCCTTGGCGAGCTCGAAATCGATCATGGCCACAGCTTCTTTATCTTGCCGAGCGGCCAAGAGCGCCGCTTCATTCACCAGATTTTCCAGGTCCGCACCCACAAAACCAGGCGTTCCCGCTGCAATCACACGCAGATCGACATCACCGGCCAACGGAACCTTCTTGGTGTGCACGCCCAGGATCCCTTCGCGCCCGCGGATGTCGGGGCGGGGCACCGTGATGCGGCGATCAAAACGACCTGGGCGCAAGATGGCCGGATCGAGCACGTCGGGACGATTGGTGGCTGCAATGATGATCACGCCCTCATTGGACTCAAAACCATCCATCTCCACCAAGAGCTGATTCAGGGTTTGCTCACGTTCGTCGTGCCCACCACCCATGCCTGCGCCACGATGTCGACCCACGGCATCGATCTCATCGATGAAAATGATGCACGGTGCGTGCTTCTTGCCTTGCTCAAAAAGATCGCGCACGCGGCTCGCGCCAACACCCACAAACATCTCGACGAAATCAGAACCTGAAATGCTGAAGAAGGGCACGCCCGCTTCGCCCGCGATAGCTCGAGCCAACAACGTTTTGCCGGTTCCCGGCGGACCCATCATCAGCACGCCCTTCGGGATATGGCCTCCGAGCTTCTGAAACTTCTTAGGATCCTTCAAAAACGCGATAATTTCTTCGACTTCATCCTTGGCTTCGTCGATGCCAGCCACATCCGCGAAGGTGATCTTGTTCTGAGCTTCATTCAACAAGCGCGCACGGCTCTTGCCAAAACTCATCGCTTTGCCGCCACCCGATTGGAGCTGGCGCATGAATAGATAGAAGATGACCAAGAGGAAGAGCATCGGCACTACGATGCCGAGCGCTGTGCTCCAAATCGGGCTACCTTCTTTGTCCACATACTTCACGACAACGCCATTGGTGGCTTGCACCTTGTCGAGGAACGCGGTCCCCCCGTCCTTCGGTCCTATTGCGTAGCCGGCAGCCGGGGCAGACTTGCTGCCTTCGATTTTGAAGTTGTAAGTCTGATCCTTAACCTCGACCTGACTGATGTGCTTGCGGTCTTTGGGAGCCGACGCCAGCGACTGGAATTCGGTGTAGGAGATCTCGTTCCTGCGCGGACCGTCCTCGCCGTAGAACTTCCAGACGCCGAAAAACAGGACTACCAGGACAACCCAAAACAGCAGGGTCTTTTGCGGTTGCTTCACGGAGGAACCTCAAACAATTGGTCGTAAGTTGGAAAGGATCCCGAAGGGGCTCGGGGGCTCCCACTATAGCCGGCTCTCACCAGGAAAACCGGCCTTCTCTGTTATGTAGGACGGCCGGGGGCTTCCGACAGTTCAGGCTCTGTCTGATTTCTTTCTTTTCTTCAGGCGCGCAAGAGGCTTCGCGGATTCTAGCTGGTCGGAAGCAGCATCCAGGCGAACCTCCGTATCCCCCCGTAATCGCAGGCTGAGGCTGCTTCGTCCAAGGCGTTTCGCCCGCTGGATTTGGTCGAGCTGGGAACGCCCGAGCAGCAACGGCTGGCCCCCAGCATCCAAAATCACTGGCAAGGGGCCGGCTATGAGTTGATCGGCCAGGGCGTTGAGGTGGCCGGCGATCCCGGGAGATAGCTCGCGCAGGAGCGGCAGGAGTTCGTTGCGGATGCGAACACGCAGAAATCGCGGATCGATGTTGGACGGATCATTGCTGAAAGGGATCCGGTGTCGCGCCAGGTGGCTGAGCACTGCTGGCTTGTCGGCACGAATCATGGGCCGAAGCAGATCCCCATCCTGGGGGGCAAGCACCGCCAACCCGCGGGGGCCCGCGCCCCTCAACAAACGTTCGAGGACTGTCTCCGCTCGATCGTCAGCGTGGTGGGCTGTCACCAGAAAGTCCGCCTGCTGAGCGTCCAGCTCCTGACGGAGCAGTCGGTAGCGTGCCTCGCGTGCCCGCGCCTGCAGGTTCGAACCGGCGTGCAACTGGATTTTTTCCCGCGTCAGATGAACGCCCAATTGCCCAGCGAAGGCTTCCGCCAGATTGAGCTCTTGAGCGGCCTGCGCTCTGAGCCCGTGATCAACAGCCAACGCCGTGAGCTGAAAATTGAGCTTCGTTCGCAAACTCGAGAGCACATGCAAGAGGGCCATGGAATCCCCGCCCCCGGAGAGAGCCAGCAGCAGCTTCGAACCCGGCTCAAGCTGGCATTCTTCACGCAACGTGCGCGTCACGAGCGTGAACAGCGTCGGCGGATGGGAGCGTGTCATCTTACTGACCGAGCTCGAATTCCTTGCAGAAAATAACGTGTGGAGTTAACTTGAGACTGCGCGATCTGTGATCGGCGTTCGGATAGCCGTTGCCGCAGCGACCACTCTCGGTATCAAAATAGGCGCAGGCTTCGCAGGAAAAGCGCAGCCGATAGAGCGCCGCTTCTTCCATAAAACGTTGATCAACCGGGGTAATCACCTGCGCTCACTTACGGGAACGCCTGGGCGGGTTGCCCACGCTGGAAGAAAAATTCAAAATTACCGGTGACTTTGCTCTTGATCGATTCTGCCAGCTCTGGGTGCGCGACCAACTCACGAGGATCGGCGAAGTCCGCACTGAAGGAGCCGCGCGTAAGGCGTTGATCCGAATCCTTCTCGTTGGGATCCCCGCTGAACAATTTGTCGAAATTCACGCTGCCGGCCATCGAATACACCGCGCCGTTGCTGCCTCGACAACTGCTGTGCAGGTAAAGCGTGAGGCTCGCAATCGGCGTCTCCCCGAGGCTGCGCGGGGCACCGGGCGGCGTCACACCATTCGGGAGCCCGACCGCCAAATCCTGTCCGAGCGAAGCGCGGGCTCGCTCGAGATCGTAAACCACGATGACGAGGCCGTCCGAAAACTCGGCGATGTCGTCCCCGCGTTGAATGCGAATCATCAGCGATTTTTCGTCAAACCCTTGGGCCGCGAAAAACGTGGGCGCCAAATTGAAGGGCCCATTCCAGCAACCGGTCATGAGCAGCTGCTCGCTCTGCACGTCACCCGTGCCTTGGCCCGTGGTGCAACCGCCCACGAACACCGCGGCCGCGCCGACCAACGCGCACGCCAGACGCCGCTTCATGCCAACGACTCCAACGGCTCGTGGGCGTTGCTAGCCGGTACGGATTCGATGATGAGCCCGCCACCGAGCACGCGTTCACCGCGGTAAAAGACCGCATATTGGCCTGGCACCACCGAAGCTAACGGCGCCTTGAACGTCACCTGGAGAGTGCCCTGAGGAGTGCGCGAAATCTGGCAAGGCACCGTTTGCGGGGAATACCTTACCGCCACTTCAGCTTCTCCAGGTAACGCGAAGTCATCGGACAAGACGGCTTCTGCTAGCTTCGCGCCGCTTGAAAGCAGCTGTTCGCGCCGACCTAGCCGCACGATCCCTTTCTCTGGCTCGACGGCAACGACGTAGGCACGGTAGCCGAGCGCTACGCCTAGGTTATGGCGCTGCCCCACTGTGTAGCCGTGAGTTCCCGTATGTTCACCGACTGAAAGACCCGCCGCATCCACGAGTGTTCCCGGGCGCAACCGGTCACCGGCACGGTCGGCCACAAACGCGTCGTAACGCCCGGTTGGCACAAAACACAACTCCTGGCTCTCACCCTTTTGAGCGCCGGGAAGATCCAAATTTAGAGCTTCTTGCCGAACCTCGGCTTTCGTCAGCTCGCCCAGTGGGAAGATCAGCCGACTGAGAATTTCTTGGGGGAGCATGTGTAAAAAGTAGCTCTGATCCTTTTTGGGATCTCGCCCGCGATACAGGCGTGCCATGCCACCTTCCTGGACAATCCGAGCGTAGTGCCCCGTTGCAATCTGCGCAGCTCCGAGGCGATTCGCCAGGCCCAAGAGCTCACGCATCTTGACGCCTCGATTGCAGCGCACGCAGGGGCTCGGCGTCACCCCGCCGAGATAGCCATCGACAAAAGGTTCGACGACTTCGGTTCGGAACAACTCGCGGCGATCAAAAGCAAAATGAGGGAAGCCCAAGACATCGGCCACACGACGTGCGTCGTGAACATCCTCGGGAGCGCAACAGCGGCCCCGCACGGAATCATCATCTGGGTAATCCCAGAGGTGGAGTGTGACGCCCACGACGTCGAAGCCTTGGCGCAACAAAAGCGCTGCCGCCACAGAGGAATCCACACCTCCGCTCATGGCGACCAAAACGCGCGTTGACACGGCTCAGAGCTTAGTCGTCCGACCCGCTGAAATCGAGCAAAGCTTCCCCTAAAAGGAAGGCCCCAGGCCCGAGCTCAGGCCGCGTGCGCGCGCAAACGCTTGGTCAACCGCTCCATGGCCCGCGAATGCAGGCGGCTTGCCCACGATTTGCTCAGCCCAAGCTCCTCGGCAACGTGATCAAAGCGCTCACCACCCAGGTAGTGCCGCCGCACTAAAGTGGCCTCCTGATCCGGAAGCTCACCAATCGCTTGCGTCACCAACTGGAGTAGCTGCGCCTTGCTCAGCGCCTCCTCGGGTGACTCATCCGGAGCCACGGAAGTGAGCTCACCTTCTTCGCCACGCACCGTTTCGCTGAGGAGGCCAGTTGCCATCGCTGTTGCCATCGCAGCCAAGTGATCAGCCAGGGCCTGGTGTGCCTGCGCTAAGGCACTACCAGGTGCAGGCTCAAGCTGCGCATCCTCTGCCTTACCCGCACTGTAGAGGTTCGCTGCCTGAAGCGCGTGGAGCCGTGCATGCACACGGCGTGGCAGACGCCCCGTTGCACGCACGCCATCAATCACCGCGCCGCGAACCCGGAAATTCGCATAAGCCTTGAATGGCACGCCTCGCTCCGGCTCAAAACGCCGAGCCGCCTCAAGCAAGCCCTCGCGGCCAAAGCTTCTCAGATCGTCGAGCTCCATGCTCCCACCTAAGGTCCTGGCGAGCTGCCGGACAATGATCTCGACCAGCACGAGCTGCTGCTCGAAGCGTTGGAGAACCTCTGGCGAATCGACAACCTTGGCCACGTCTGCCAGGACCCTATCCCAGCGCGGCGGGCTCGTGTGTTGCTTTTTCGAAATGGCCCATTCCGGCTGGTTCGGCGCGCATTCAGTGCTTTTTGGCGCGAAACGTGTCAGGGTCCGCGGACGATGCCGCGCTTTGGACGTGTAGCTGCGATGTACACGTATATAGCGATCCCGACGGGGTTGATGCTTTACGTACTGCGGGATGGATCGCCACTCCTCATCAGGGATGCCTGGCTCAAGCTGCCTGAAGCGGCCAGCCACACCTACAGCCTGTTGATTGGTTGCGCGTTCGGATGCTTGGTCGCGCTGATAACGCGCCCGATGGTCCTCCGTCTCAGCTGGGCCAAGGAGTTACATTCGACGCTGCGCCCGTTCGCTCGCGGGCTTTCGGGTATGGCCGTAGTTGGGTTGGCAGTGCTCAGCGCCATCTGCGAAGAATTCTTGTTTCGCGGACTGTTTCAACCTTGGCTAGGCTTGCTCCCGCAGGCGCTGCTGTTCGGTCTCGTGCACCAGGTACCTGGCAAGAGCCGGTGGGTATGGGTGGCATGGGCGGCACTCATGGGGGCGTGCTTGGGAAGTATTTTTCAACTGACTGGCTCGTTGCTCGGGCCGATCGCGGCGCACGCGCTGATCAATGGGTTTAATCTCTCCTTCCTCAAGCGTCATGATGCGGGCGCTGCGCGGCGCCAGTTGGGTGGCCTTTTGGGGCAGGTGTAGGGTAGAGATCGTAGAAATCGAACGGTCGGAGGCGAACCCAACTCGTGGTAAGCTGGTCATCAGCAATTTCGCTTCCCGCACCTGCAGGAACCATTGACCGCTCCTTTGATTGTCCTGCCAACGCTGTTGCCTCCCGAAGAGCGGCCCCGTGTCCTCGTCGTGGACGACGAAAAGTTCATCCGGGACATCTTGGCGGACTTCCTCGGAATGGAAGGCTACATGGTCCGCACGGCCGAAGACGGCACGAGCGCCGTGCGAGAGCTAGAGAAGGCCAAATATGATCTGGTGATCACGGATCTCAAGATGCCCAAAATGGGAGGCCTCGACCTGCTGAAAGTGATCGCGAGCAGCTACCCGGACACACTCACCATCATCATGACCGGTTTTGGCACCGTGGAAACCGCTATCGACGCCATGAAGAGGGGGGCTTACGACTACGTGCTGAAGCCCTTCAAAGTCGAAGAGATCCTGCGCATCGCGGAGCGTGGTTTGGAAAAGCAACGCCTTTCTGCCGAGAATCTCCGATTGCGTGAAGCGCTCTCGCTCTACAAAGTTTCCGAGGCGATCGCTTCGAGTCTCTCTTTGGATGAGGTCGTGGCAACACTGGAGGCCAACGCGCTCGAAGAATTGCGCGCCGATCTGGTGCTGACTTGGTTGGACGACGGAAAGGGAGGATTTTTCGAGCGTTCTGTGGAGTGCACGAGCGACTATCCATCCGACGAAGTGCTCGGACAGATTGATAGCAAAGAGGTCCTCCGGCGCCTCACGGAGAGTGAGCTCATCCTCGCACAAGGCAACCGAGCCATGGCCTTGTTTGAGGTGCAACCCAGACGAGGCGCACATAGCCTGGTGATTGTGCCGTTAAAAATGCATCAGCGCCTGCTCGGATTCGTCGCAGCAGTATCGGTAACGCCCAGCAAGCGTTTCGAAGAAGGGCAAAGAAAGCTGCTGAGCATCACGGCTTCACGCGCGGCCGCGGCGATCGCCAATGCACGACTCTACGAAGACTTGCAAGCGACCTTCCAGCAAACGATCCAAAGCCTCGCGAACACCATCGATAAGATGGATCGCTACACCGCCGGCCACTCGCAACGAGTTGCCCGCTACGCCGTGCAACTCGCCCAATGGATCGGACTCGATGCGGTCGAAGTTGAAACCGTTCGGCAGGCCGCATTGATGCACGACATCGGAAAGATCGGTTGCGTGATGAACCTCAACAAGCCCGGCAAACTGACGCAAGAGGAATACGAAGTTTTCAAGAAGCATCCAGGGCATGGGCGCGAAATCCTGGATCCGATTCGATTTCTTGAACCCGTCATCCCCGGTGTGCACCTGCACCACGAGCGCTGGGATGGCCGCGGTTACCCGCTCGGGCTCGCCGGAAAAAACATCCCACTGATTGCACGCATCATTTCTGTTGCAGATACCTATGATGCGATGACCAGCGACCGCGCCTACCGCCGAGCTCTGCCCCACGAAGTGACGATCAACGAGATTGAGCGCTGTTCTACCCTGCAATTTGACCCGGACCTAGTCGGTGTCTTCACCGAGAACATCGAGAATTTGCGCGAACACTTCAAAGAGACCGGCGTCGAAATTCCAGAGTAGAGCCCGCCTGCGAATGAGTTGAGCATGAGCGCGCGAACGATCACAGGCTATTGGCTAGGGACTCGCCCCTACGCCGAGGTCCTCGAGTTGCAAGAGCAGCTGCACACGGCTCGTCGCCAAAAACAGATCGGTGATTCTGTCCTCTTCCTTGAGCACACCCCCGTGGTGACCTTCGGACGAGGCGCCAAGGAGGCTCATTTGTTAGCGTCGCCCAGCTTGCTTGAAGAGCACGGCGTGGAGCTAGTGAGGACCGGCCGCGGCGGCGACGTGACGCTGCATGCTCCTGGACAGTTAGTCTGTTACCCAATCGTCGATCTAGCGCCCGATCGCCAAGATGTTCGAGCGTATGTGAATTTGCTGACGCACGTGATGCAGGCGATCATTTCGCCCTCTGGGATCGCCGCGGGCACCCTCCCCGGCTACGTGGGTCTTTGGGTCGATGCTGACGCTCCACACAGCTGGCTAGGGCCTGAATTTGCACGTGAGCCGAAGAAGATCGGTGCCATTGGAGTCCGCATTTCACGCTGGGTCACGCTCCACGGCTTCGCGCTCAACTTGTCGATCGACTTACGCGCCTTCAGCTTGATCGTGCCGTGCGGGATCCGCGAATACGGCGTGACGTCCGTCAGGGAACTCTCGGGGGTCGCCCCTGAGACACGGGTCGCAGCCGAGCTTGGGCTGACTCAGCTGGCGCTCGCCCTTCGAGCGACCACGGGTCCTCTGCGGGATCTAGAGGGGCTCAAGCTCGATCAATACTTTGAGCGCGTCGCGTCAGTTGTGAGCTGAGCCTTCCGCAATCTTAGCCGTGCGCAGGTACATTTGTGCGATTTTATGGTTGGGCTGGATGCGCAGCACTTCTTCAAGTTCGGCCTTGGCTAACGCAAGCTGCCCTTCCTGGAGCAGAATGCTGGCAAAGGCCAAGCGCGCCTGCACGAAGTTCGCATCCGTTTCGCGGGCAATGCGCAGATGCTGCTTGGCACGCAAAAGATCGCCGGCGTCGCGATAAACGACCGCCAATTTGGTTCGAAGATCGAGAAATGTCGGCCTCAACGCCACAGCTTTCTCAAGTTCGCGTGCGGCTTCGCCTGGCATGCCAATGTCCGAATAGGCTTGCGCTATTTCGGCGTGCATGTTCGCAATGCGGCCCATCGCAAAGTTATCAGGAGCGTGACCGGACCCGGTGTCGCGAAGCGCGGCGTATAAACCACGGGCTTGGTCGTAACGACCGAGGTCGTTGTAAACAACCATCAGGTTGAGTCGCGCCTCGGTGTAGCTTGGGCTCAGCTCCACGGCACGCTCAAAATTCTTTTGTGCGCGTTCGAAGTCGCCGTTGCTGTGGGCTATCACGCCCAGCATATTGTAAACATCCGCGAAACGATCATTCTGTTCGACGACTTGCCGCAACAAGTACTCGGCCTTGTCGTACTCATTCTGCTCGAAGTGCTGGCGAGCGAGAGCAAGGAGTTGCTTTAGATGTTCGTTCATGGCGCCGGGGACTGTGCCGCCAAAGCTCGGGCGCGCCAAGCGGCATCCCTCGGGAGCTACAGCGGAAACTGACCCAAGGTGAACACCTGCTCACCCTCCGGAGACCCTGCTCGCTTGCTCACGCGCCGGGCGGCTGCTACCAGGCTGCCTTGTGCCAACGTCACCGGAATCGGGCGGGCCCACTCATCTCGGCCGGGTTGTCGATCCGTTAGCCGTTGAGCCTCCCGAAGAACGCTCCGAATCCGACTTGGCACCGCGCCATCCGGTCCGCGAGCGACTCTTAGAACGAGCGCTCGACGCGAGTGCGCGAGCAGCGGGCAGCACGAGCGGGCCGTTGGAACCAAGAGTTCCCGCTCGGCCACGGCTCAAGCGTCGCTCGCAGCAACTCTCGCCGGCACTGCGGGCCATCTTCGGCGCGCTCATGGGCCTTGCCGTGATCGCGACGCTCGTGGCCTTGGCAATGAATCTGGATAAGGAACAGAACCTGAGTTTGCTCGGAAAACCTGCACCCAGTCTAAGCGTACCAAGCGCACCAAGCGTACCAAGCGCACCAAGCGCACCGGCTGCGCTGGCAGGTCCCATGGCCAGAGCTACGACCCCCGAGCCACTCGCCCCGGGCCCCTGGCGAATTGACGACGCCAAGGGCGATCCCGCACTTCGAATCATCCACGGAACCTTCAAAAACCGGCCCTTTCTCAGCGCTATTCAGGCTGCTGGACTGGACGCCAAGCAGGCGTATCGAGCCATGGCTGCGCTGAAGGATGTTAGAAACTTGAATCGTTGTGGGCCCAACCACGAGTTCATTGCACTTGTCCAGCGCGGACCAGGCACACTCAAGGCTTTCGAATATCTTGAAAACAAAGAAACCGTATTCCAAGCCAAGCCCAACGAGAACGGCTACTTGGTGGGCGTCAAACTCGATCTTCAGATCCGGCGCGAGCAAACAGAGGGGGCCCTATTGCTGACCTCCTCGGATTTTTCAGCAGCAGCCAAACAAGCGGGCTTCGATCCAAGCCTCCGCACGGTGCTTGCCGACGCACTGCAAGGCCACGAAGGGCTCGCGGAGCTCACATTCCCCGCCACGATTCGTGTGGTCGCCCAGGAGGTCACCGTACGAGGGGCCTTCTCGCGCTACGCGGGGATTGAAGCGGCCGAAATCAAACAGGCCAACGGGGAACTCCTCCGCCTCTATTATTTTCGTGGCGACAACATCAAAGGCTATTTTGACGCTAAAGGACGCTCATTTCACGAGGGCGGCTGGCGCAAGCCGATCCCCGGAGCGCCCATTACCTCTCTGTTCAATCCGAAGCGGATGCACCCGGTTCTTCACAAGATCATGCCGCACCAGGGCACCGACTTCGGCGCCGCGACGGGAGAGCCCGTTTACTCAGCCTCCTTTGGTACCGTAAAATCGATTGGTCCTGGGGGCCCAAGCGGTAATCTGGTAGTGCTTGAGCATGCCGGCGGAATTGAGACGGGCTATGCTCACCTTTCTCGCTTTGCTGAAGGTCTAAAAGTTGGGGACAAAGTGAAGCGACAGCAGCTCGTGGGGTATGTGGGCTCAACGGGGCGCTCGACGGGGCCTCACCTGCATTTCAGTGTTAAGAAGAATGGCGTGTTCGTAGACTCCGCCACGCTTCACCTCGACGGATTAACAACGATGCCAAGTGCTGAGCAGCCGGCTTTTGAGGAAATTCGCCGCAAATATGACGCACTCTTGGACCATATTCCGCTCCCTGCCCTGCCCCCCACGGCGGTAGCCCCCACC
>ENA-ORBV01001684-ORBV01001684.1-microbial-mat-metagenome-genome-assembly--contig:-NODE-1684-length-48450-cov-7.045459_pt1 | contig 48450 bp, 44 predicted proteins | sample MGYA00237777_ERZ505514 | MGnify/ENA primary metagenome ERZ505514 (study PRJEB26160, sample SAMN06269048) | microbial mat metagenome | isolation source: Oligotrophic lake microbial mat | place... | reverse complement strand
CACCGAGATCTACACCTCTCTATTCGTCGGCAGCGTCAGATGTGTATAAGAGACAGATCTCAGTCCGCATCTAAGCCCCGCCGACCGCGCCAAGTTTCGCGATGACATTCTGAGCGCTCGCAACGAAGGGTTGTTCACGCCGCCAGGGACGCGCAACACGATTCAAATGCCGGGAAACAACGGCGGCGCAAACTGGAGCGGTGCGGCCGTGGAACCTTCACGCGGATTCCTGTACGTCGTCTCCAAGGACTTACCCGCCATGCTGAAACTGGAGCCGGAGGGAACGGCCAAGAGCGGTTTCACCGACTCGGCGGAGCAGCGCGGCCAGTCGTTGTATCAAGTCCATTGCTTAACCTGCCACAAGGCGGACCGGCGAGGCGCGCCCCCGGCAATGCCGTCGCTCGACGACATTGCCGTGCGCATGCCGCGTGAGCGGATTGTGAACGCCATTCGCGAGGGAGTTGGGCCGATGCCGGGTTACCCCAAGCTGACGAATGCCGAAATGGATGAACTGATCGCCTATCTCTACAACCCGGCGCGTGCGCGGGCAACAGTTCCGGCCGGGAACAATTGGGCCGATGCGGAACGGTACCTAAGCGGCTTCGGGTTCATGATCGCCAGCGATGGCTTATCTCCCATCAAACCGCCCTGGTCGAGCTTGACCGCTTATGATTTGAACCAGGGGACGATTCGCTGGCAGATACCGTTGGGCGACGTGCCTCATTTGGCCGCGAAGGGCATTAAGAATACCGGATCGCATTACCCGAAAGTCGGCCCGGTGGTTACCGCCGGCGGGATCATTTTCACGGGTACGCGGGACCGTTACGTGCGCGCTCTGGACGTCGACACGGGCCAGCCTCTGTGGGAGGCGGAAGTCGACGCGGCGCTCGAGGGCATGCCTGCTGTCTACTCCGTAGCCGGCAAACAATTCATAGTCTTCTGTGCCGCCGCACAAGTCGGTTTGACGGCCGGAACGCAGACGAAAATCAACGGCGCCTACGTCGCGTTCGCACTCCCCTAGCGCGGCGTGACGGTAAAGAACGTGAACTGAGTGGCGCCGCCTTTCTCACCTTTAAGCCCGGGATCGATGACGATCAGTTCCAACGTGTAATTGCCGGCGGCGGCTCGGCGGCTCAGATGCAAACGGCCCGCCGCGACCGGATAGGCCACGTTCTCGACCCGGATCAGTTTAAAGTCCGCGATGGCTTGAGACCGGTAACCGGATTGCCTTTCCGATCGGTGACGACAACATCGAGCGGGACATTGCCGGCCGTGATCCGAACCGAGGGTTCTTCCGGCAACTGGGCGGAGAGTGCGGCGGCGAGGCCAGGTAGGTACGGTAAACGAGCGCATGTGCGCCTAATCTATCGAATACTGGCCCCTCGGGAAGTAGTTGTGCGCTAAGAAGGGCGCCATGACAAACACAATTGAGTATCCGGCGGTTCGACAATGTTTCCTGGCTCGGACCGCCGATGAAATGGGCGACGTGTTCCGGCTCCGGTATCAGTGCTACCACCGCCGCGACGCAATTTCGGAACGGCCGGACCACCGGTTTCGAGACTCCTTCGACGACTTGGAGAACCAGTTCAGTTACCTCGTCCGCGACAGCGAAGAAGAGGCGCTTGCCACCGTTCGTATTTCGGTCGTGCGTGCGGATCTCGGCTGGATTGAGTCGCCTGCTCAGCGGGTATTCGGAGATCATCCGGCCTTTCAAGCGATGGCGGGATCGTCATACGTCGAGGCCAGCCGTTTGTGCTTCGCCCGTACCGCCCGGCGCGATTCTTTTTACGGATTACTGGGCAACATGGCGGCGTTGGGGGAGCGCTATGGGGTGGAGTGGTTAGCGGCCTGTCCGCGAGTAGAGCATTCGGAGGTCTACCAACGGCTCTACGGCTTTCGGCCGATGGCCGAACCGCGGCGATATTTTGGCGTCAGTTTTGAGACGGAACTGTTGGGAATCCGGCTCTCTGAGATTCGCGAGTTGGCAAATCGAGTGCGCTGGATGGGAAGCGCCTGGGAGGCCGCGAGAACTTGGTCGTAGTACTAAAGTCTCATTGCAATACGAAATTGGTACTGCTAGTTCTAATACTAGAGTATGATCCCCCAAAACATGTTGCCACCGGCGCTAAGGACTGCGCCCGTGGAAGAGCAATTGTCATATTTGCTCCAACGACGGCGGACGATTAACCATTTGATGCGTTCCCTGGAGACTTACGCGAAGGAAAGGGACGGTACGCCGCGGTCTGGGGAGACGCCGGCCCCGTCCGCGACTGCGGCGTGAGGAACATGAAGATTTTCTCTTTCTTCGCCGGGAGAGGAAACTGCTGTAACCTGTATAGAGTGATGAAGCGCCTACTGTTTTGTACGGTCTGCGGGATGCAGCAAAAAGGCCAGCCGGAGACAGTCGGGCAGATCCGCGCGGATTAGGTGACGAGCCCCGATGCTGGTTGACTTCGATCTCATCCTAAAGGCCAAACAAGGCGATGATCAGGCATTCAATCAGGTTGTGCAGGCGTACCGGCGACGAATACTGGGTACGATCGCTCGGCTTATTGGGCGTCCGGAGGACGTGGAGGACGTAGGACAGGAAGTGTTTTTGCGCCTCTACTACTCGCTGGATCAGCTTCGGGAGCCGGACGTTTTTGAACCGTGGTTGTACCGTTTAACCGTTAACGCGGCCTACGATTATTTGCGGCGGCAGCGGCGGCGGCCGGAAGCGCGGATGAGTGATTTGAGTGAGGAACAGGTAGTAATGGCCGATGCCGACGCCGGGACGCTGGCACAGCGGGAAGAGGTCCGGCAGGGAAAAGTGCGGGACTTTGTGAATTCGTTGTTGGGAGCGGTGAGCGAGGAAGACCGGGTTTTGTTGACGTTGAAGGAAGTGGAAGGCTTGTCGTTGAAGCAGTTGGAAAATGTGTACAAGGTTAACGAGAATGCGCTGAAGGTGCGGTTGTTTCGCGCCCGCCAGCGTGTGTTAAAGGCATTTGCAAAGAGCGAGGAACAGGAATCGCGAGCGAATGTTTCTTCAAGCCCGGCCAAAAACGGGTAGAATCTGGGGAGACCGTATGTCGTTGGCAGATAATCACGAACACCGCCTGGACCGATTGTTCACGGATTACCGGAACGCGTGTCCGGATCCTGAACCCGGCGCGAACTTTATGCCGACTCTTTGGCAGCGCATTGAAGCGCGCCGGAACCCGGCATTACAGTGGGTGACGTTGAGTCGGCGGGCGCTCGTGGGAGCGCTCGGTTTGTGCTTGGCGCTGGGCCTCGTGCTGGGGACAGCGTTGTCGAATTCGCAATTTTACCAATCCACTTACATCGAAGCGTTGGACGATGACGAGGCTCCGGAAGAACTGGCCGCGATGCTTCCGGTTTCGATGGAGACCGCCGGGGAAACCAGTAGCGAGTCGACAGTACGGAAATGAACCATAACAGCCGGACCATTGCGCTCTATTTGCTCCTAGTATTCGCGGGCGGAGCGGTCGTTGGCGCGTTTGGTCACCGTTTGTATACGGTGAAGGACGTGAGCGCGACGACGAACCGGAAGACGCCGGAACAGTATCGCCAAGCCTACATGGAAGAAATGAAGCAGCGGTTGCAACTTACTGACACGCAAGCGGTAGACGTGGAAAAAATCCTCGACGCCACGCGCGACCTCTATCGCGAGTTCCGCGAACGGACCAAGCCCGAAATGGACAAAATCCAGGCCTACCAGACAACCGGAATTCGCAGGATCCTGAGCGATGAGCAGATGCGGGAATACGACAAGATGCGCGCGGAGCGCGACGCGAAGCGGAAGTAGGGTTACAGCGGCGGGATGTAAGCGCCGACATTAGAACGAACTGCTAAAAGGCCCTGCCGGAGACGGCAAGGCCTTTTTGATTACGGATTCGAACAATCGAACTAATTGGACGACGCAGCTTCGCGCGCGGCTTTGATCGCGGCGGATTTGAGCAGCTTCTTTTGAAAGCGATCAACGCGGCCCTCAGTATCGATCAGCTTCTGCTTGCCCGTGAAAAAGGGATGGCACGCGGAGCAAATTTCCAACCGGATGTCCCCTTTATGAGAGGACCGGGTTTCGAAGTGGCTCCCGCAAGCGCAAGTGACTTTTACGGGGTTATAGGCGGGGTGAATTCCAGCTTTCATGACTTTTCAAAGAATATGATAGCACACAAGCAGAACGCCCGCCGCAGGGACCAACCCGCGACGGGCGCTTTCTGTTACAACAAGGCTTGTTTCCAGCGCAGGGAGGCACCGATTCCACAACAGCAAACCAAGGAACGGTGGCCTCGCCACTGATCGAAGCCTGAACGATTAAGAGGTCCGACTCAACTGCCGGTTACCCCCCTGCGCCCAGAATAACTTCCTATTTCCATAATGACTGGACCACCTCCTTACTCAGTGATAAAGCAATCCTAAAGCGAACTTATTTGCTTGTCAATAGTTATTCCACTCGACTACGAGATATTGTGGTAAGAATTTTGTATGGGCCATGGCGTGGGGTGCGCCAGCGGATTTTCGCGATCCGGAAAACTTTGCCGCCGGATTCAGAATGCAGCGGGGTTACAATGGTGCGGATGGCTGCAACCACCCACGGTACCCCCGTTTCGGCCACTGGGCGGCAACCAACGCTGCAAGCCGCCAGCGGAAGACGAGCCCTGGGAGGATTCTTCCTGTCAGGCGTACTCTTTTCCTTTCTGGGCGCGGTCCTGCCCGCCTGGGGTTACCATCTGCGCTCCGACCACGCGACTGTGGGCCTGTACTTCCTGTTTCTAACTTTTGGGATCTATGCCGGGGCCCAGGCGTGTCACTGGCTGGTGACGCGAACAGGATTGCGGCTGCTGCTGGCGGTGGCGAGCGGTTTGGCGTGCGCGGGGCTTTTAGCGCTGGCCTATCTTTCGGGTCCGCACCCGCCCTCAATGCGAATGTTCGCGTTATTCCTGGTGGGCGGGGCGGGGGCAATGGTGAATGCCGCCGTCTTCCATGCCATCACGCCGCTCTACCAGCATGACCCCGGCGCCACGATCAATTTGTCGGGCGGACTCTTCGGACTCGGATGCCTGAGCACTGCGCTCCTCACGGCCGGCGCGTTTAACTACTACACCGTCCCGGCCATGATGATCCTGCTGGCGGTGATCCCGTTCTATTTCATGATTGGCTTCGCAATGGGCGAGCCGTTCGTCTACACGCCCCATTCATTTCCGTCTTTCAAACAGGCGCTGGCCGATTTTCGCTCGCCGGGCGCGATACTCTTCACGCTGTTGTTGTTCTTTCAATTTGGCAATGAATGGGCGATTGCGGGCTGGCTTCCGTTGTTCCTGATACAGCAACTGGGTATGAGTCCGACGAACGGGATATTGCTGCTAGCCTTATACTGGACGGCGCTGCTGGCGGGCCGCATTGTGGCGCAGGCGATGCTGCCGCGCGTTCGCCATTCGCGCCTGCTGCTGGGAAGCGTTCTGGCGGCGCTGCTGGGCTGCGTTTTGTTAAGCATGACGGAGAAAATGGGCGGCGCGGTGACGGGGATCATCCTTATAGGCGGCGGGTTTGCGGCCATTTATCCCTTGACCGTGGAGTCGATTGGGCACCGGTTTCCCTACTACCATCCGGGTTTCTTCGGCGGGATTTTTTCGCTTGGACTAGTCGGGGGACTGCTGACGCCCGGACTGTTAGGTTTTGCCGCCCAGGAGTGGGGCGTCGGCAAGGTGATGCTGCTGCCGGCGCTGGGTTCGATTATGGTTTGCGTGCTGGTTCTGCTGATTTGGCTGGAGACGAGGCTGACCCGCGGAGCGGCAACGTAACCAGACCCTCGGGGCCGTTGTAAATGAGTTCGATAGTCTTCAATTTGGCGAGATTTCCACTGTACGGGAAGTAGAGGAGGCCGCCGGCGGGACCCTTGACGGGGCCGTCTTCCCAGGCGAGTTTGGCCACCCAGTCCCACGCGGCGTTCGCCGGGACGGCTACTTCTTTGACGGGCGCGCCAGGCGGCGGCTGAGGTTGGCGACGGTCGCCGGGGAAACGGGGGGTGGTATTGCGGCGCCCCAAAATCACATTGGCGTCGCCCACGCCCGCCGTCGCGGTCATCTCCCGCTGATTCTCCCAGTCCGGATATTTGAGCGACGCCGCCACCATGCCCGGTGTCTGGGCAAGGAGCGGCGATTTGCCGTTCAGGCGAAGCGAGTAGCGCCCGGTGTTGAATTCGTAACCGCGGGTGAAGAGGGCGGCCTCCACCACGACATAGTCCTTCAAGACAAAAGCGGCGCTGGGGGCGGGGACAGTCCGGCCCTGGAATTCGGCGGCGAGAGTATGTTCCGCGTTAATCGCGGTGTGGGCTTTGTAGTCGGCAGGGGTAGCGCGGGCGGGCATGATTTCCTGCGCAGGAACGACGATTGGAAAAGCAGCCAGCAGGAAGAGGCGCATGGCCACAGTATAATCGGGGGACTCGCTTATGCTGCGCGCAATCCTGGCTCTTTCGCTGATTTGTTACATGCCGGTTTCCGGAGCGGCGAAAAAGCGGCGGCCGGCGCTGGCCGAACGGGTGGAACGGGTGATTGCCGGATCGCCGGCCCTGGAGCGGGCGCATATAGGAATTCGGGTGGTCGATCTAAAGGGGAAGCCGGTGTTCGAACGGAACGCGCGAAGCTGGTTTGTACCGGCGTCGAATACGAAGCTTTACTCAACGGCGCTGGCGTTGACGCGGTTGGGTCCGGAATACCGCATGACAACGCGAGTAACGGCGGAGGCGGCGCCCGGCGGGGACGGCGTGATTCATGGCGATCTGCGCCTGGTGGGTGGCGGGGATCCTTCGCTGTCGGGCCGGACTTATCCCTACGATAAAGACAAGGAATGGGCGGACGCCGCGCCTGGAATGGAAGATTTGGCGGATCAAATTATTCGGGCAGGTGTCCGGCGGATTGACGGCGCACTTATCGGGGATGACACGGCCTATCTGTGGGAGCCGTTTCCCGATGGATGGAGTATCGACGATCCGCTGTATGAGTACGGAGCGCCGGTATCGGCACTTACTTTGCAGGATAACTCGTTTCGACTGGAAGTTAGGCCTGGTGAGGCGGCCGGAGATGCCGCGGATGTCTATTTGAGCGCGAATGCGGGACAGGTGACTTTGGTCCCGCAAGTGACGACCTTAGCGGCCGGGGAGCGCGGACGCATCCGCGTAGAACGGCCAGCGAACACGAATGAACTGCGGGTTTTCGGGACAATTGCGGCCGGTGCGAAACCGTTTACGACCTTGCTGGCGGTGGCGGATCCAGCGCTGTATGCGGCCCAGGTTCTGGCGGAAGCGCTGGAGTGGCGCGGTATCCGCGTCCGGGATCCGGCGCGCGCGCGGCACCGGATTGGCGTGGAGGACATGGGTCCGGACTGGTCTTTTGTGTTGGCGGATCGCCAGTCGCGCCCGGTGGCTGAGTTAGTGCAAATCGTGAACAAAGTGAGCCAGAACTTACACGCGGAGTTATTGCTTCGAGAAGTTGGCCGGCAGGGTAAGCCATACGGGAGCCGGGAAGCGGGACTGGACGAGTTGAAGACATTTCTGGACACTAGTGTGGGCTTGCAAAAGGAAGACGTGAATTTCGAGGATGGGTCGGGTTTGTCGCGGCTTACGCTATTGACGCCGGAGGCGACGACGAAGCTGCTAGTGTTCATGGCCCAGTCGGAGTCAAAGGACGCTTGGTTCGCGTCGCTGCCAGTGGGTGGAGAGGATGGCACACTTAGCCGGCGGTTTACCGGATCAGCGGAGAAGGCGAAAATTCGAGCGAAGACAGGAACGCTGTCCCATGTCAGCGCGCTGGGCGGATATCTGGAACACCGGCGGTTGGGACTCCTGGCCTTTACGGTGTTGGTGAACAATTACAACACGTTGCCGTCCGAGGCAAGGCGTGGAATTGATAAACTGGTGGATACGTTACTGGAGTAGAAAAAATGCCGATTTACGAATATCGATGCGATGGGTGTGGGAGCCAATTTGAAAAGCTGGTGCGGGCCAGTTCCCCGGCGGTGGCCTGTCCGGAATGCGGCGGAGCAAAACTAGAACAGCAGTATTCTACCTTTGCGGCCCAGATGGGGATAGGCGGGGCGAAGGGCGCCCCGCAATGCCCGCCAATTCCCTCAGGCGGATGCGGAAGCGGCATGTGCGGTATGCCCGGGGTCTGCGGAAAAAACTAATTTCGCCCTTTCTTCACTTTTACGCTTGACCTTCGCTATTCATTCGCCCATACTACTTTTGACATGGCCCTTACAAAACGGCAAAAAGAGGTTATCGAGTTCCTCGCGGATTTCATTGATAAGAACCGGTACTCGCCATCGTATGAAGAGATTGCCGATGGTCTATCGTTGAACTCGCTGGCGACGATACACAAACACATCTCGTCGCTGGAGTCGAAGGGCTACCTGCGGCGGGCGTTCAACCAGAGCCGGTCTTTGGAAATTTCGCCGCGGTATGCGGCTGAGGTCGAAAAGCGGCGGGCGGTGGAAACCGGGATGGCAGTGCCGCTGCTCGGAAAAATCGCGGCTGGCGTTCCCGTGGAGGCCATCGCCAATCCGGAAATGCTGCATTTCCAGGACTTCGCGGGAGATCCCGGAACCTATGCGCTACAGGTTCGGGGCGAATCAATGATCGAAGACCATATCTGCCATGGCGACTATGTGCTGATCCAGAAGACGGATGCCGTGCGGGACGGGGAGATCGTTGTCGCGCTGGTCGATGGGATGGAAACGACCTTAAAGCGGCTTTACCGCGAACCGAATGGGCAAGTGCGGTTGCAGCCGGCGAATTCAACGATGGAGCCGATCTTCGTCGCCGCGGCGAGATTGCAGGTCCAGGGCAAGCTGGTGGCCGTGCTGCGGAAGTATTAGTCTTTGCGCCGGCCGAAGGGCATGGTCGAGAAAATCGAAACCATCAGCGTGTGGTTATTCTCGATGATGCGGCCGTTTCGCTGTTGCAGGCTCTGCTCCATGAAGCCGACTTCCAGGCGCGACTTTCCCGGTAGTTTGTAAGTGACCGCGGTGTAAGCGCGATTCTGGTCGAACGTGTTGTCAGCGACATTCCTGCCGAAATTAATGAAGATTTCGTCGTAAAGCGCCAACGACCACTTGCCCTTCAGCGGAACCACTACCCGGTACATATACCGGAAGCGGTTCTCGTGGCGCCATTGGGTAACGCGGCGGTCGCCGTTCGGTGCAACCGCAAGCTCCCCGAGTTCGCGCTGCTCCAGGCGGTAGCGGTGCGAAGTATTAATTTTTCCTAGCCGTTGGACCACTTGGGCCTGTTGAAATACGCGATGTTCAGGGAAGGGCACGCCGACGGGAAATCCACCGTAGCGGCTGGTGGCGATATATCCGTACCCCGCGGTCAATGTGACGTTAGGGTGGATGGCATAGTTGACAGCCGGACGGATGAGGAGTTGCTGCCATTTGGTGGCAACGTCATGGCGGCGCCATTGCCCTTCCACATGAAGCCCCCATTTGGTATCGCCGATGGGGTGATCGCCAAAATAGTTCCACCAGCCGTTAGCGTTGTTGGAGTGCACACGGAGCTGAGCGGATAACGACGATATGGTACAGAGAAATAGGAGAAATTTCATGATGCGGTATTTGATGATGATGACGGTTGCGGTGGCGGCGGGGGCGCAGCATATCCACACTACCGATGGTAAGGGCACGGCGCCGGCAATGGCACTCCCGGCGACAGGGGCGTATTCGGTACGGATTCATACCAGCAATCCGAATTGTCAACAATATTTCAATGCGGGGCTGGCGATGATCTATGGATTCAATCACGACGAGGCGCAGCGGTTGTTCGCGCGAGCGGCGGAACTAGACACCAAATCGCCGATGCCGCATTGGGGAATGGCATTGTCGTTGGGGAGCCACATTAACAATGAGCCCGAAGCCACGCGCGAGCGGAAGGCGTGGGAGGCGATTGCGAGGGCGCGAGCGCTCGCCGCGGCCGCGCCCCGGCACGAACATCGATATATCGAAGCGCTGGCCGCGCGGTATTCGGCTGACCCGAAGGACGACCGCAAGCAACTGGCGCGGAACTACGCGGCGGCGATGGCGGCCTTGCATCGCGACTATCCCGACGATCCGGACGCCGCCACGCTCTATGCCGAGAGCATGATGAATTTGAATCCCTGGAAGTACTGGAGTTCCGATGGCAAGCCGGCGGAAGGGACATTGGAGTTTGTTGGGGTTCTGGAGAGCGTGTTGCGCCGCTGGCCGGAGCATCCCGGGGCGAATCATTACTACATTCACGCGGTGGAAGCGTCGCCGAATCCGGAGCGGGCGCTGGCGGCGGCGAACCGGCTGGGCAAGCTGGTACCGGCCGCAGGGCATTTGGTACACATGCCAAGCCACATTTACGCCCGGCTGGGGCATTGGGATCCGGCCGCGGCTTCGAACGCCGACGCTGTCGCCGTGGACCGCGCCTATTTGAAGGGCAAGCCGACCGACGGGCTGTATCCGCTGATGTATTATCCGCACAATATCCACTTCCTGCTATACGCGCAGGGCGCGCAGGGCCAATGCACGGCGGCGGCGGATGCGGGGAAGCAACTGGTGGCGGAAGTGTCCCCGGGTTTGGATGCGATGCCCATGTTGCAGATGTTTGTCGCGTATACGTATCAACTCCCGGTTTGGTGCCCGTCGTTGCCTTTATCGGCGGCGCCGTTGGAGAAGCATGCGCTTTCGTCAGTTGCGTATCATTACGCGCGGGGGACGAAGGCGGCTTGGGCTAAAGACTTGGCCGGGGCGCGTTCCGATTTGGCGTTGCTGCGGGCTGCTTCGGCAAGGGTCGCGCCGGAGACCGTCTACGAACCGGCCTATACACGGCAGCGTATCTGACGGTAGCGAACGCGTCTTTGGAGGCGCGCATCGCGGATGCCGAAGGGGATTTGCCGCGAGCGGCGGAGCAATGGCTGGCCGCCGTTAAGGCCCAAGATGTGCTGCGCTATGACGAGCCGCCGATTTGGTATTACCAGGTGCGGCAGTCATTGGGGGCGGTGCTGTTCCGGGCCGGGAAGCTGGCTGAGGCGGAGGCGATGCTGCGGGAGTCGCTCCAAAAACAAGCCCGGGATGCCCGTGTGCTTTTCCTGTTGTGGAAGACGCTTGCGGCCCAGGGTAAGGACCGCGAGGCGCACTTGGTGGAGCAGGAATTCCGCTCCGTGTGGAAGGGGGCGGACTTGCCCCGCGTGGAGCAATTGTAGGGGGCGATATCAGGCAAGCTGGCGGCGCGGCCCGGGCTTCGCGTCGCCGGCCATCTTGTACAACGCCTTGATATAGCCGATGCTGTAGGCCCACGCCACGTTGCGATGGCCCACCATCGTCGGCACATGATCGGCGATCAAATTGCCGCGGAAGTCGACGTCCACCAGCGTCCGCATCACCTTCGCCAGATCGCCGTAGCCGTTGTCGATAAATGTCTCCGTAAAGTCCGGCACGGGCGCGGTGACATTGCGGAAATGCACTTTCCACAGCTTGCCGATCTTGGCGAAGCCGCGCAACGCCTCGTTCACTTCGCGCCCCGTCAGCTTGCCGCCTTCCAGCCACGTGCCGACACAGAAGCAGACGCCCACATTGGGGCTGTTGGCGATTTCCAGCGCGCGCATGTAGCCGTCGTAAGTGGAGAAAATACAGCGCGGCACGCCGGCGATTTCGGTCTCCGGCGGATCGTCGGGATGGATGCCTATACGGATGCCTAGCTCCTCGGCGACGGGCGCCACCTGGCGAATGAAATAGGTATAGTTCTCCCAAATCTCTTCCTTGGAAAAGCGGCGGCCATGCGTGAGTTCGCCGTCAAAGGTCTTGCCGGCCCAGATGCCTTTGGCCGTCGTGCGAAGATAGCGCCGGGCGCTGGCGTTGCCGCGCGTCGTGCTGCGCTCCGAACTCCAGATCCCGTTGGCCATGTGGGCATAGGTCGTGTAGGTCAGCCCAGCCTTGGCGAGGTTGCGGAGGAACTGTTTGTACTCCTCCACTTTCTGATCGCGGCCAGGCAGATTGAGCGTGACCTGCTCCATATTGTGAACATTCGAGTTGCCGATGTTCCACACCTTCATGCCGTTGGTCTCCACGCGGGACTTCCATTGCATGAAATTTTCGGCAGTGGCGGCAGCGCCGCCGGAAGGGATGTTGACCCATTCCACCCCGAGTTGTTTAGCGAAAATGAGGTCATCGTCGCTGGGATTCGTGGGAACCTGGAGAGATATTTTGATGCCCGGGGGCAGCGGTTCCAGCGCTTTTTTGGTAGCGGCCGGAGCGGCGGCGCCGGCGAGTGCGGAGAATGCGAAATCGCGTCGTGTCGGCATAATGGTTGCGACGATTGTGTCATAAATGGAGGGTCCAATGGGCATGGCGGTGATCACGGGCGCGTCGGCGGGCATTGGCGCCGAGTATGCGAAGCAGTTGCGGGCGCGGGGGTACTCGTTGCTGTTGATAGCCCGAAGATTGGACAAGCTGCAAGTTGTGGCGGACGCCGTGGGCGGGGCGGAAGTGATAGCGGCGGACCTGGCTTCCGATGAGGGCTTAGAGCGCGTGGCATTGCAACTTGAGCGGCGCCGGCCGGACCTGTTGGTGAACAACGCCGGCTTCGGCACGCAGGGGCTGTTCCATGAGACGCCGCTGGACCGCCAAATGGAGATGCATCGATTGCATGTGATGGCCACCGTGCGGCTGAGCCGTGCGGTGCTGCCGGCGATGATCGAGCGCAACGCGGGCGGGATCATCAATGTCGCATCCGTTGCGAGTTTTGGCCGAAGCGTTGGAAACGTCAGCTATTGCGCGACCAAGGCGTGGATGGCGGCATTCAGTGAAGGCCTATATCTGGAGATGCGGCGGGCCGCGCCGAGGGTGGCGATTCAGGCGTTGTGCCCGGGGTTTACCTACAGCGAGTTTCACGACGTGGCGGGGATCGACCGGGGGAGCATCGCGCGGACTTTATGGTTACGGACAGAAGACGTGGTGAGGGAATCGTTGGATAGTTTCGAGCCCGGACGGCTGTACGTGATCCCCGATTGGCGTTATCGTTGGTTCGTTCACCTTTATCCAAAGCTTCCGATGCCGCTGCGATTATGGTTGGCGGCGCGGGCGCCTCACAAGAAGGAGTAGCTATGCGCTCGTTAGTTGTAGTGTTGGGGATGACCATGGGGGCTTCCCCGGCGGCATTCGAGGCATTAAGGAATGGAGACGCCGCGGCGCTCGTTAAGGCGCTGGACGCGGGCGCGAGCGTCAACGCGAAAGATGAGCGGGGGCAAACGCTTCTCATGCACGCGGCAGTGTATTTACCGGTGGACGGATTGCGGCTATTGATGGATCGCGGCGCGGATGTCAACTTGACGGGCAAGGGCGGGGCGACGGCGTTAATGGTAGCGGCAGGTAACTTTGAGAAAGTCCGGCTGCTAGTGGAGCGGGGCGCGGATGTGAATGCCCGCTCGGCGGGAGGGAACACGGCGCTACGCCATGCGCTGGCGTTGCCGGCGGGAAAGGAGAGTGTTCTTTACTTGATACGGAAGGGTGCCAAGCCGGAACCGCGAGAGTTGAATACTGCCGTTCGGCGTGGAGAAGTGGGCTTGGTGAGGGAGCTGCTGGCGACGGGCGTGGCGGTAACGGATGCTGCCGTGCGCGGAGCGTTGGGCCGCCCGGAGATGATGCTCTTGCTGGATGCGAAAGCGGGACCGTTTCAGGGCGAGGATGGGCATCGAAAAGCTGTGTCGGCGGTCACGCCGAATTCCGGGCCGTCGGAGCTTATGACGGCGGCTTACTACGCGCAAACATCGAAGGTGCGGGCGCTGGTTAACTTGGGTGCGAATGTGAATGCGAAGGATAGTCGCGGGAGAACGGCGTTGATGTATGCGGCCGGCGGGGAAAATGGGTCTGACGAGTTGGTGCGCTCTCTCCTGGAGCAAGGCGCGGATCCGGCGGCGAAGGATGTGCGCGGGGATACTGCGCTCGACATGGCGCGGCGTGGCGGCAAGCCGTCTATCGTGTCGGCGTTGGGCGGGAAACCGGAACCGCCTGTCGATTCCGTTCCCGCCGGAGAAGGGAAGATGCCGCCCTTGCGGGAATCCCTTGGAAAGGCGTTAGGGCTATTGGAATCGGCTGGGCCTGAATTCTACAAGGTCAATGGATGTATCTCTTGTCACCACCAGTCAATTCCGCAAATGGCCGCGGGGGTCACAAGGAAGAAAGGAATAGCGGTGAATGAAGCGGTGTCGAAGGCGCAAGGCGAGGCGGTGACCGCGCTATTGAAATTATCGGAGAATAACCTATGGCAGATGGGCTGCTCGACGCTGGGCGGCTATGTGGCGACACTGAGCTATGACCTGGTTGGACTGGGTGCCGATGGGCAGCCGCGGTCGCAGTGGATAGACCTGGCGTCGAACTGCCTGGCCAAGGCGCAGACGATTAGCGGAGCATGGACTATCCGGGATGTGCGGCAGCCGCTGGGCAGTAATGACGCGAAGTATACGGCCCTTTCGATGCGCGGATTGTTGAACTACACGCTGCCGGGATTGAAGGACGAATACGCGGCCCGGGTGGCGCGCGGGGCGGCGTATCTGGAGTCGGCGCCGGAGGGGGATATGCAGAGCTTGGCCTTCCGGATATTGGGATTGAAATGGGCAGGGCGCACTGCTGCTATCCCGCGGTTGGCGCGCCAACTGGAGTCGCTGCAACGCGCGAACGGCGGTTGGGCGCAGGATGCCGAAATGGCCACCGATGCCTACGCCACCGCAATCTCGCTGTGGGCGTTGCATGAGGGCGCGGGGTCGGGCAATTCAGCGTGGCAGAAAGGCGCGGTGTACTTACGGCGTCTGCAGAAAGAAGACGGCTCGTGGCACGTGCGGTCCCGTGGATTTGGGTTTCAGCCTTATCGGGAAACAGGCTTTCCGCATGGGCACGATCAATGGATTTCGGCGGCGGCGACGGGGTTTGCCGTGTTGGCGCTGGCGCCGCTGCTCTAGCCGAACACAACCCGCGGATTTTCGACGAGCAGTTGGCGGACCTGCCCAGCGTCAAGCTTCGGCGCGAAGTCGGTGAAGAGATAGGTGAAACCGCGGAATCGGCCGCCGCCGGGTTCGCCAACGTGATACCAGCCGGCGTCGTGCGAGATAAGAGTTCTATTCAGCAGGCCTTTTTCGGCCAGGTTCCGCACGCAGCGCAAGTGCCAATCGAGGCCCTGCGGCGAGATGCCATCGAACTCGACCCACGCGCCCGCACGAGCCATTTTTTCATGAACGGCGAAGTCGCGCTCGTTCTGCGCGTGGACCCACACGAACTTAGACGGCTCCACCTTATTGCGTGTCAGAATATCGAGCTGCTCCTGAGCCGCCAGGCCGTCGCCGGTATGAGCGCAAACGGGCAATCCGGTTTCGCGGCTGGCATAAGCGGCGGCGGTGACGATCTTCCGGCTGAGCGGCGGCAGCGGACCGCGATCGACGCCGATTTTGATGAAGCGCGGCATCATGCCTTCCACCCCGTCGCGCGCCTCGCGAACCCACCGCCGAGCAAGCTGGCGGGCATTTTCTTTGTGGGCGTAATCGGGCAGAAAGATGAAATCCCGCGCGGCGTAAAGTCCGGTATTTGTCCAAAGCTCGATGTTGCTGGCCTGTTGCAATCGGGCGAGCAGGACAGGATCGCGACCGACGAAATTCGGCGTGCATTCCTGCAGCCGCACGCAGCCGTGCTGCTTCAGCGCTTCGAGATGCGGAAGCGCGACGCGGAAAACTTCGTCGCGATCATAGCGGGCGCGGCTAACTTTTGCGGCGCCGGCGAAGTCTACCAGGATGTGTTCATGGACGAGTACCGAGCCCTGCGGCGCGGCGAACGAGGCGAGCGAGTTCAAAAGCGCCCGTCGGGAGATTCGAGACATGGTGCACCTCGCCGGGCAGTGAACTAAAGTTTGGTGTGCCGCCCGCGCCGGAAAGCGAATATGGCGGTGATCGACGCGAGCGCGAGCCCAGCAGTCCCGGGCTCCGGCACAACAAAGGGCGCGTCAGTATTCACTACAAAATAATAGTTGTTTGGACTGCTGGGAAACGATTGCTGAAAAAAACCGCTACCGTCCTGCCACCACGAAAATGTGTCATCGGAAAATCCAATGGTGGCCGCATTGGTCACCTCCAGCCCCACTACCGGCGAATTAGCATTCTGCAGGGATAAGACGGCCACGAATTCATCGGGAAGCGTGAGTGACCAGCCGCTAAACAAAAGATTCTGTGCGGAATCCGGCGCTATGGAAACCCGGAATAATGTCCGCGAGGCCAGCGCCAGACCGACGTTTCTCATCGAGTCCAACTCATAGACGGTGAGCCGGAAATCGGCCGTAATCGAGTCTGTGAACGTCACCACTCGGGTTTCAATCGAATCCAAATCCCGCGGGCCGGGAGCAAGCAGGATTTGATCGCCGAAACCGGCGATTCCCGGATTGTCCGCAAACACATCCTGAATCCCCGCAAGGTCTGTGCTTTGATAGACGGCGATTGGGGCGGCGGAAGCGGCACTGCCGATAAGCAGCGCCAGCCATGCCAACCGCCCCCTCACACTAACGCCAAGTGCCGTGCAGGGTCCAGCCGCTACTTGCACTGCTAAGGTCGAGCGAGTTGAGGTAGACATTTTTGAGATTCCTGAATGACGGGGCGAAGGCGAGGCCGGCGGAGACCCGAACCATATTCTGCAACGGAAGCTGGGTTATTTGAGAGGTCGCGCCGTTAATGGAGCAGCGGCTATTCGACAATGTTTGCGCAGATCCCGGTTGAATGGGACCGAGAAGTCCGGAGCCAGTATTGCTATAAAGATAAAGGCCCCCCGTGGAACGTTTCCAAATTATCGCACATGCCTGCGGCAATTGTATTGACGGTCCAAATAGCAGGGTAATGCTCTCCAAGTCGGATGCCCCGTTGAAGTCGGTGACAGAGGCGGTGAAAACATAAGGAGATCCGCTACGGCCAAGCGGAGAGACGCCAACGTTAACCGGAGCTGCATTGCCTGCGGCCGCCGGGTCCGGGCAGCCGCGAACTTCGTTGGATTCGTCTATTCCCACCGGCCGCGGACCGAAGCTCGGCGACGGGCAGCCGGATTCCAACGCGCCAAGATCGGCGGCCGAACCGGCGTAGAGGTCGTTGACATTACTCAAGGCCATCGCCGCGTTGACGCCATTGCCGGCCGGTGACAACAGGGGGATCTGGGGGGGAAGGTACACGCTGGAATTCGCCGGTCCGATCAGACCGCTCAGGAAGACATTCCCGGACAACGCAAACCCGGTACCCTCAAATAGTCCGCCGGCCCTCACGGCGGCGATGTTCGGATAATCCACGTAAGTGCCCTGGTACTTCCAATAGGCGCGGCCATCGGGAAAATAACCGTTGTTATTGAACGTAACGTTGAACAGCGGGGCTTCCCACGCTAAGGCCTCCGTTGCAGCCAAGGGACCGTGGAAGATATTGTTGCGGAAGTGGCTGTCGTAGCCGGGGTCCACAGTAGACACTGTTAGCCCGCGAGTCGCGCTCACCAACGTATTTTGGTACACATAGACGCCGCTCGGCGAACGCGGCGGCGGACCGCCGTTGGCGTGAAATTTGATCTGCTCATTCGCGGCATTGAGAATTACATTGCGCATCAAATAGGCCGGCCCCCCCGATACAGGCTGGGTGCTAATTCCGGAATCGATGTTCGAAATGCGGTTGCGTTGCACGCGAATATTGCCATCGGACTGGTCCAGTTCGATGCCATCGTCGGCCGAATAGAGAATGTCGTTCCCGTAAATGTCGACATTCCGGTTCCCTTCCCCGAACAGCCGCATTCCGTCGGCGAAGCCTCTTATCTCGTTGTGCGCGAGAATATGATCGGAACCATAGACCTGAAAAGCGTAAGAGTCCGGCACGGCCGGCGATGGCCGGATGTAGGCGAGCCGCCCCTCGAATCGATTGTCGGCAATTAGAAAACCGGATTGGCCGGCCTGGCTGTTAATGGCCTTCTCCACGTTAGTGACAATATTACGCGTGAATTGATTCCCGGTGCTCGCGCCGAAATAGCGTATCGCCTGTAAGGCGTTGCGAATCGTCAGGGACTCAATGCGAATATAGCTACCCCAGACTTCGATTACGTTGCAGCCGCAGTCCTGCCCGTCCAATATAACGGTATCGACCGCGGATCCCCGGAGTGTTATTGGATTAGCGGCAGTCGCCGAATTGGCGAAACTCAAATATTGAACGGGGTACACGCCCGGCTGCAAAGTAATTACGTCCCCAGGCTGTGCCGCGGCGACGGCCGCAAGCAAACCAGCGACGCCCGCAACGGCAATACTTCGGGGGTTGGCGGCCGCAACCGGCAGCGCCCGAGTACGCGCGGTTCCAAAGGTGGTTTGCGTGAAACCGTCCGGATCCGATATGGACAGTTCGTACTCGTAGTTGACTCCAGGCCTCAAATCGAAGATCGAGCCGGCGAATTGCCGCGGCAGCGCCTTCCACGTTACTCGCTCGACAGGCACCCGTATCAGCGGTTGGGCGTTGCGCCACACAGCGCTACCGAAGTTGCGGTACCGTAAACCGACGGACGCATTGCGATTATCGTCGCCGCCATGCAGAATCTGAAAGCCGATGCTGTTGAATGTTGGCGGTTCCACAACGATTTGGGGTGTATCGATTACGGTCCCGGCGAAAAGAATCGCCGGGAATGCGAGGAAAGTAATTTGGCGAGTATTCATGTATTTCCTTTATTTCAGAGGTAGGCTCTAGGCGTACCAGTTCTACGTTCTACCACAACTGCGGCACCGTTCGCGTGGCGGCGCGGCATGGCCGCCGAAATCGACGAGGCGCCTCCCGCAACGCCACACGCTTGCCAATCTCGGAACTCGTCCAGTCCTGAAGCCACTATGCCGCTAAGGTTGCGGCCTGCGCTTGCGAAGTTCGCCGGCGTCACCGAGATCTTTCGGCCGGCCGGTTGCCTCTTTGTTGCGAATCAGGTCATCGAAGCCGATGAAGTTGACTGGCACGCCGTCCAAATGGCCGTGGACTCGCCCCGCCCATGCGTCGTCGAAATCGACGCCCGATATTGACGTAAGAACGTCGATTCGGTTGGGCGTATACCCCAATTGAATGATCTGGTCCGTGTGGGCCAAGTCATCGGCGGTGATCCCCAGCTGACCGAATCCAAACTGCCGGAAGGTTCTTGTGACACACTCCGCATTAACTGGAGTTGGGCGCACCAGAACATCGATATCGCCGGTCAGTCTCGGCCGCCCATGCCAACCCACGGCGAATGCTCCGACGATCAGAAATTCAACACCGTTCGAATTTAACAGTTCGAGAAACTCGCGCCAATCTTTGCTTAAATGCATCTGGATAAGTTTGCTCACGGAGTTGTAGGACGATTCGCATTCGTTGGTCGGGAGTCATCCGCATGTAAGTTTCATGCTCAGCGGCGTCAGCCTCTTCAAATGAGTGAAATATGCGGACCACTTTCTCCATATCTATATTTTACCGCTTCCAAGGGTACTTTGAAAGGACTCATTCCAAACTATTCCCAGTCCCGGCAGCGCGGGTATTTCATAATACCCTCCGACGCGGATAACCGGCTCGGCAAGGAAGGCGTTGGCCATATCAACCACGTTAGGATTGAACTCGCAAAGATCGCAATTACCGGTGGCCGCGGCGAAGTGCAGGGCCGCCGCTATTTGCGGACCCATGGCGATACTCAAATGCGGAATGATCTCTCCTTGAAACGCCCGCGCGATCCGAAGGGAGCCGGTGATCCCGCACCGCCCAAGATCCGGTTGAAGGATTTTCGCAATGCTCAAAAATGGCCGTAGCTCATGCAGGGTCCGGTAGCTTTCGCCAATGGCAATGGGCGTCGTAATGGCCGCCGCCAGCGCGGCGTGTCCATCGGCATCTTCCGGATACAGCGGGCATTCCAGCCACCGCGCATTCCTTGCGTCAAGCTCACGCGCCATATCGATCGCCCGCTTCGGCGGCATATGCCACAACGCGTCAACGGCGAATCGCATCCCCGCGGGCAGCGCGTCGGCGATGGCCAGCAGATCGCTCCACTCGGTCTCGTAATAGAGCTTCACCAGTGAAAGCCCCTCATCGAAATATCGCGCCGCGAAGGCCGCGCGGTCGCGCGGCGTCGCGCCGGAGGTACCGCTCAAGTAGGCGGGAATGGACCGCTTGGGCGCTTCATGCAGCAGTTCGCAAACAGGCTTCCCAGCCATTTTACCCGCCAGATCCCATAATGCAATGTCAACGCCGCTGATCGCGTCCAACATGAATCCGCCGGTCTGACCGCGGACGCGCATCGTCGCGTACATGCGGTCCCAAAGCGAGGCGATTCCGGCGGCCGTGCCCTCAAAATCTACGCCGGTAACGGCGGGTCGCAGCAGATGCTCAACGATGGCGCAGGCGACCTCAGGCGCTAGCGGCGCTTGCGCCTCGCCCCAGCCAACCGTCCCGTCCTCCAGTTCGACACGGATCAGCGCCGTCTCAAAGTTCACCGAATAGAGCACCGGATACGCCGTCGACCAGCGATAGTCCCCTTCCCCCATCAACATGGTCGGCGAGCCCGCCGTTCCCCGCGCATTGGCGAAATCGCGAGGCAGCCGCACCGGAATTGCCGTTACTGTTTTGATCCGCATATACAATAGAAAATTCGCATGAAACTACGCCGCCTGACCCGGAAACGCGCGACCGACGAGGTTTATGAAAACCTGCGGGACGCCATCTTGAATCGGCTCTTCAAACCGGGCGAGAGGTTGCAGGTCGACGAGATCGCCGAACGCCTGGGAGTCAGTCTGACGCCCGTGCGTCATGCCATTCAGCAGTTGGCCACCGAGGGGCTGATCGAAATCAAGCCGCGCAGCGGAACCTTCGTGGCCACCTTGTCCCTGGAGGATATTGACGCGACATTCGATGTCCGCATCGCCCTTGAGTGTCTGGCGGCGGAGAAGGCGATGGACCGCGTGCGGCCCGCCGGCGTGCAGAAACTGGACGAGCTGTTGGATCTGTTGCGCAAACCCGTGATCAATGAAGACGCGTTGCGTAAGCACGAAAAGGCCAACACCGAACTGCATCTGCTGCTGATTGAAGCCGCGGGCAACCGGCGCCTGACGGAGATTTACAAAGGCCTGAACGCGCATCTCACCATCGCTCGCATTCACGCGGCGGAGCGCAACACCAACGAAGATCCGCGCCCGGCGCAGGAGATTGCCAAACGCTTTGCCGCCGAGCAATCCGAGCACGATGAAATCGTCGCGGCGTTGAAGGCGGGCGATCTGCCGCGCATGCAAGCGGCCGTACGGAACCATATCGGCCGGGCCAAAGCGTCGTTGATGAATGCGTGGAAATCGCAAAGTTAGAGTTCCCTTAAACGGTCAGCGGCTGGCGCACCAGCCGCCGCACGATGAAGTACGAAAGCGGATGCAGCACGCTCATCAAAATGAAAATCGCCTCGTAGCCGAACCACTGCACCACATGGCCCGTCATCCATGTGAAAAGCGTCCCGCCCAGGCCATTGCCAAAGGCCAGTATGCCGGAGACGGTGCCAATCAATGGCTTGGGGAAAACGTCATTGGTAAGCGTGGCTTGGTTCGTCTTCCACGCCATGTGGGAGAACGTGACGACGCAGATCAGGGCGAGCGTCATCGTCCGCGTGGGTGCGTGATTAACGGCCAGGCTCAGCGGCATCACCATCGCGAATGGCAGCATCACCGCCATGCGCGCCCGCAACGGATCCATGCCGCGCGCAACCAAACGGCCGCTGACCCAGCCGCCGGCTAGCGCCCCGGCATCGGCGGCCAAATACGGCATCCATGCCAGCATACCCATCTCGGCCATCGTGAAACCGCGCTGCTCCACCAGATATTTCGGCAGCCAGAAAAGATAGAACCACCAAACGGGATCGGAGAAAAATCGAGCCAGCAACAGGCCCCACGTCTGCGGATATTTCAGCAGATCCTGCCACCGGACTTTCGCGGCCGCAGCGGTGGCGGCCGGCGCGTCGGCGAGAACGTACGCTCGCTCTTCGTCGGTGATGCGCGGATGGCGGTCCGGCGGATAGTAGATCGCCAACCAAAGCGCGAGCCAGACAAACCCCAGCGATCCGGTCACAACGAAGGCCGGCTGCCACCCATAGCGGGCGTTAATCCACGTTATGACCGGCGGCGCGATCACGGCGCCGATCGCCGCGCCGCCATTGATAAGGCCGTTGACCAGCGCGCGTTCCTTGGCCGGATACCACTCGCTGACCGCTTTGAACGCGGCCATGAAATTGCCCGATTCGCCCATCCCCAACAGAAAGCGCAGTATTCCCAATGACCACACGCCCTGCGCGAATGCGTGGGCCATATTGGCGACTGACCACCACACCATGAAGACGCTCAGCGATAGACGAGTTCCCCAGCGATCCACCAGGAATCCGGACCCGACATACATTACCGTGTACGCGGCGAGGAAGGCGGTGAGGATGTTCGAATACTCAATGGGGCGACAGGTTCAGTTCCCGCGTCAGGACCGGTGCGAGGACGGAGAGCGTCTGCCGGTCGACGTAGTTGATAACCGTCGACAGGAAGAGTAACGCGGCGATCCACCAGCGCAGATGCGGGATGCGCATGGGTTAAGTATTGCTGAGTGCCGCTTCGGTTTGTTCGCGGCTGACCAGTTGCCGAAGCTGCGCTAACTCCGCGACGCTCTCCGGCTCCAGCGCCGCCGTTGGATGGCGCACATGCGCCGAGGCGATGACGCCCTCCGCGACAAGATTGTGCTTCTGCGCGGAGACACCCAGGCCGGGTTGAAGCTGGAACCGAAGCAGGGGCAGGATTCGCGTAAAGAGCGCCCAGGCGGCGTCGAGATCGCCGCTCTCCAGATGGTTCCAAATACCGGACAGATCGCGCGTACGATCGCTCCCCGGCATCTGCCCACGCGCGCCGCGCCGCCATTCTTCAATGAAGAACTGGCAGTTCAGCCCGCCGAACAAGGTCAACGATCCGGTCGCCAGTTTGGCGATGGCTGTAAATTTCGACGGCGTCGGCGGTGCTTCCACTTTCACGTATTTCACGTTCTCAATTTCGCGGCCCATCCGCGCCAGCAACGCCGGCGGCATGGCCACTTGCGTCATCAGCGGCGCGTCCTGCACCATGATGGGAATGTTGACGGCGTTCGAAATGGCGTTGAAGTAGTGCAGCAATCCGTCGCCGTCGGTTTTAAGGAAATAAGGCGGCAGAACCATCAGGCAATCGGCGCCCAGGTCTTCCATTTCTTTGCTGAGTTCCACGGCGGCATCGGTACCGGTGTGGCCGCTGGAGACCACCATCGGAACGCGGCCATTCACGCGCCTCGCAATGCGCCGCATAAGCTCGATCCGCTCGGGCGCGGACAGCGTGTAACCCTCGCTGGCATTGCCGAAGAGGCCGAGGCCATGCGCGCCCTCGTCGAGCAGATAGTCGATCAGCCGGTCCTGGCTATCGAAGTCGACGGAACCGTCGGAATGAAAGGGAGTATTGGCGATCGGGTAGACGCCGGATAGAATCTTCATGTATGTGAAATTTTATATCACAGAATGCATACGGTGTCACGTTGCTTTGCGGCGCGAAGTTTGATTTGATCGTAGCTGGCGATCATGAACAGCTTTTTAATGGGAGTGCTGGGGGCCGGCATCCTGCTGGCGCAGCCGGTGGAATTCAATCGCGACATTCGGCCGATTTTGTCGGACCGCTGCTTCGCCTGCCACGGCCCGGACGCCGGCAACCGGAAGTCGCCCCTGCGCCTCGACGGCGAGACCGGCGCCAAGAAGGATTTGGGCCGCGGGCGATTCGGAATTGTGCCGGGCGACGCCGCGAAAAGCCTTGTTTACCAGCGGGTGACCTCCGCCAACAACGCCCTGCGGATGCCGCCGCAATCCGCGGGTCACGCCGCGCTGCCGGCGTCCGCTATTGCATTGTTAAAGCGATGGATTGAGCAGGGCGCGCCATGGCAGACGCACTGGTCGTTTGCAGCGCCGAAGCGGCCAACGACGCATGAATCGATCAACGGATTTGTGCGGGCGCGGTTGGAACGCGAAGGGCTGAAGTCGAACGTGCCCGCGAGCCCCGAGACCCTCCTGCGCCGCGTACACCTGGACCTCACCGGCCTGCCGCCGGAGCCCGCCGATGTCGACGCTTTTCTGCGCGATTCCTCGTCGTACGAGCAAGTCGTCGACAAGTTACTCGCCTCCGACGCCCATGCCGAGCGTATGGCGCTCCGTTGGCTCGACGCGGCCCGTTATGCCGACACCAACGGGTATCAAAGCGACGGCGTGCGCGACATGTGGCGTTGGCGCGATTGGGTGATCGACGCCTATCGCACGAACATGCCATTCGACAAATTCACGGTCGAGCAAATTGCCGGCGACCTCCTGCCGAATGCAACTTTGGCCCAGAAAATCGCCACCGGGTTCCATCGTAACCATCGCACGAACGCCGAGGGCGGCATCGTGGAAGAAGAGTTCCGAGTGGAGTATGTCGCCGACCGCGTGGAGACGACCTCCACCGTTTGGCTGGGCCTGACGATGGGCTGCGCGCGCTGCCACGATCATAAGTACGACCCGATGAAGCAGCGCGATTTCTATTCGATGTTCGCGTTTTTCAATAACGTGCCCGAGCGCGGCCTTGTCTATAACTTCGGCAATGACGAGCCGATGATCAAGGCGCCCACGCCGGAGATGACGACGCGTTTGGGTGAGTTGGACACCGCGTTGACGGGCGCGAAAAAAGGCTGGGACGAGTGGCAGCCGAAGCTCGCGCGTGAGCAAACGAAATGGGAGAAAACGGCGCGGAAACAAACCGCCGATTGGAGCGTCAACCGCGGATTGCTTTATCTCAGCGGGCGTAAGGCGATGCAGTTCGATGGGAAGGCCACCGTCGACGCGGGCGACACGGCGAAGTTCAACTACATGACTCCGTACAGCTTTTCGGTCTGGATCAAACCGGAGAGCGAAACCGGCGCGATCCTCTCTCGCATTGAGGACTATTGGGAGGGCGAGGGCTATGGGTTGTACGTCAAGAATGGCAACCTGCACTTCGTGGCCACGCGCCGCTATACCGATATCTCCATGCGCCTGGAAACCGTTGAAAAGGTGCGCTTAGGCGAGTGGCAGCACATCGCGTTTACTTACGATGGCAATCGTAAGGGCAAGGGCGTCCATATTTGGATCGACGGAAAACCGGCCACGATCAAGACTACCTTCGATGAATTGACTTACCCCTTCGGTCCCAAGGTGCCGTTCCTGATCGGTGGCGGCGGTGGATTGCGATTCCGCGGTGAGATCGACGATGTGCGGGTGTTTGATCGCGCGCTGAGCGAAGATGAAGCGCTATCGACGTTTGTTCGGGAAACGGTGGCCACCATCGCGGCGCTGCCGGATGCGAAGCGGACTTCGGCGCAGCGAGCGAAGTTGAGGCTGGCGTTTGTTGAAACCGCCATGAACGCCGGGGCCCGCGTGGCGCTCACGGCACTCGAAAATGCGCGGTTTGAACGCGACAAGTTCCACGGCTCCATTCCCACCGTAATGGTCATGGAAGAGGGGCCGAAACGGCAGGCATATCTGCTGAAGCGCGGCGCGTATGACGCCCACGGCGAGCCCGTTGAGGCGGCGACTCCCAGTTTCCTGCCAGCCATGAACGCGCAGTGGCCGCGCAACCGCCTGGGCCTCGCTTACTGGTTGGTCGACCGCTCCAATCCATTAACCGCGCGCGTCCAAGTTAACCGGACATGGCAGATGTTCTTCGGCGAAGGCCTCGTGAAAACCGTGGAGGATTTCGGCTCCCAAGGCGAGTGGCCCATACATCTGGATCTGCTCGACTGGCTGGCCGTCGAGTTCATGGAGCGGGGCTGGGATCAGCGGGGGTTGGAGAAGCTAATCGTTATGAGCGCAGCGTACCGGCAGAGTTCGGCGGCGCCGCCTGAATTGTGGCAGCGCGATCCGGACAACCGGCTTCTTGCGCGCGGTCCGCGCGTCCGACTGGCCGCTCCGTTTGTACGGGATCAGGCACTGTCCGCATCGGGGCTGCTGGTCGCCAAAGTCGGCGGGCCATCCGTCAAGCCCTATCAGCCGGCGGGGCTGTGGCAGGAGTTGGGCGGCGGCGGATATAAAGAGGACAAAGGCGAGGGGCTTTACCGCCGCAGCCTGTACACCTACTGGAAACGAACCGTCGGGCCACCCATGATGTTGAATTTCGACGCCGCCACCCGCGAAGGCTGCATTGTTCGCGAGACGCGGACCAATACCCCGCTGCAGGCGCTGAACTTGATGAATGACGTCGCGTTTCTGGAAGCGGCCCGGAAGATGGGTGAGCGGATGATGCGCGAGAGCGGCTCGGATCCGGCGGCGCGGATCGCGTACGGTTGGAAGCTGGTGCTGGGACGCCAGCCGCGGACCGCCGAAATGTCGTCCATTTTGCGGTCGTATGAGAGGTTTTTAGCGCGATTCAAGGCTGATCCAGCGGCTGCCGAGGCGTATTTGAAACAGGGCGAGTCGGCGCGGGATATGGCGCTCAATGCGGCGGAACTGGCGGCGTCGGCGACCGTGGCCAGCCTCATATTGAATCTCGACGAAGCGGTGACGAAGGACTAAAAATGAACCCGGTAAATGAGCGTTTACAACAGCTTACACGGCGGCACCTCTTCGGACGCGCGGCAGCCGGAATCGGCGCGGCGGCGCTGGGTTCGTTGCTTGCTGGTGAAGAAGGGCCGACCGGAGCCATGACCGGCCTTCCGCACTTTGCCCCTAAAGCCAAGCGGGTCATATACTTATTCCAGTCCGGCGGCCCGTCGCAAATGGAGCTTTTCGACTACAAACCGCGCCTCGTCGACAAATACAGAACCGAACTCCCCGAATCGATTCGCATGGGTCAGCGGCTCACCGGCATGTCGGCAACACAATCGACCTTCCCCGTCGTTCCTTCCCGGTTCAAGTTCGACCGGCACGGCAAGAGTGGCGCCTGGGTGAGCGAGTTGCTGCCGTACACGGCGGGAATTGTCGACAAAATCGCCATCGTCAAAAGCATTTTCACCGAAGCGATCAATCATGACCCGGCCGTGACGTTCCTCCAGACCGGCTCCCAAATCGCCGGGCGGCCGAGCATCGGCTCCTGGATGGCCTATGGTTTGGGCGCCGCCGCCAAAAACTTGCCAGGGTTTGTAGTCATGATTTCGCCAGGACAGGGAACTGGAGGCCAGCCGCTCTACGACCGGCTATGGGGAAGCGGGTTCCTGCCGACCCGCTATCAGGGTGTTAAGTTCCGCAGTGTTGGCGATCCCGTTTTGTATCTGCGAGATCCGGAGGGCTTTTCTCGGGAGGACCGGCGCGCCTATCTCGATACTCTTGGTGAATTGAACCAAACCAAGGCTGCCGAACTGGGCGATCCGGAGATCTCGACCCGCATTTCACAATACGAGATGGCTTTCCAGATGCAATCCTCTGTGCCGGAGTTGGTGGATCTTTCAAAGGAATCCGCCGGCGTCGTCGATAGCTACGGACCCGACGCGCGAAAGCCCGGGACATTCGCCTATAACTGCTTGATGGCAAGGCGTTTAGCCGAGCGTGGCGTGCGTTTCATACAGCTTTACCACCGCGACTGGGACCACCACGGCGGCTTGCAGGACGGCTTGCCGAAACGGTGCAAGGAGACCGATCAGCCGGCCGCGGCGCTGATTAAAGACCTGGAAGCGCGGGGCATGCTCGACGACACCCTAGTCCTTTGGGGCGGTGAGTTTGGTCGAACCGTGTATTGCCAAGGCCGGTTAACCGAGAAGGATTATGGACGGGATCATCATCCCCGGTGCTTCACCATGTGGATGGCCGGCGGTGGTGTGAAACCGGGCATAGTAATCGGCGAGACGGACGATTACAGCTACAACATCACCGCCGACCCGGTCCATGTACATGACTTGCAGGCCACTATAATGCACCTCATGGGTGTCGATCACACGCGGCTCACATTCCGGTTCGCAGGGCGCTATTTCCGGTTAACCGACGTCCACGGCAATGTAGCCAAGAAGCTCTTGGCGTAGCCGCTAGCTTTGGTCGACCAGAACCAGCATCTGCGCCAGCGCCATTTCATGCGCCCTGGTCTGCGACTCAGGCGTCTTCTCCGATTCCGCCAATTGCACGTAGAGATTCAACATGTCCAATCGAAATGAGAAGCCTGTGGTGTCTCTGGGTTCAATACTGTTCTGCATGATCGCCTCCGAAAATCTCTCATCGGTCGCCTCGCTACGTTTTTGAGGGATTCTTGATTGACAGCTTATTGCCGTTCAACTCCAGAAACGCCAATATTTCGTCACCAACATCACAAAAAAATAGGGCCAGCTAGGCCAGCCCAAAGTTTTTACTACTTAAGAGAGGGAACGAAACGAGGTCAAATAACTAACCAAACCGGATCGAACTGCGTAATCCGTCGACGAACCCAGGCTGGAGGCTCAAGAGATTGGTTGGGTGGGTGGAAAAGGTGGGATCGAAGGGGGTCATTGGGATAGGAAGTGTGCTGCTGAGGGATGTTACTGGAGGAGCAACCTTCGTTTCTTGAGCCCGTCCCGGTTTCGTCACGCTTATATCTAAAGCAACTGGCGTGCCAAACCCAATTAGCGGTTAAGCTAAACAAAAACTCCCATATTTGCGCGGCTCTCCGGGAAGAATTACCACTTTGGTACTACTGTCTGGTACCGCTTTGGGAAATCTTTCCAGAGCGAACTAAAGGAGGAGGCGCCCTGTGCGTTCTGAGGCGCTCTACTGAATGTCCGGAATGGCCGACGGAGGCCGCGAAACCGACCCTTTCATCGCCTCGTCAATCTGAATATTATTCGCCGGCAGCGTTTGGCCGGTCGCCCGCTCCAACTCGTTCCTAGCCCGGGCGTAAGTGCTGAGCGAGGCCACCTCCGAGGCCTGCGCCGCCGTCAAGTCCCGTTGTGCCTGAATCACAAAGAAGATCGTCGAAGCACCGAGTGCGTACTTTTTCTGTTCGGCGTCCAGCGTCTGTTCCTGCAGCACACGATTTTTGACCGAAGTCTGATAGCGCGCCCGCGCCTGCTGCAGGCTGATCAGCGCGTTCTGCACCTCGACGCGAACCTGGTTCAGTGATTGCTGGAGCCGAATTTCGGTTTGGCGCAGGCTGAGTTGGTCCCGAATCATGTCGGCTTGCGCACCCCGGTTTCGCAGCGGGATATTCAGGCTGACGCCAACGCTATAGTCCGGAAAGTTGCGGCGGAAGACCTGGCCCAAAGCCGTCCCATAACCGCCCAGAAAGTATCCATCGACGTTGGCGGGGTTGCGGGGTGGGGATGCCACGCCGATCGGCGCGCCAGGCACCGGCGGGATTGGTTGCGAGTTCAAAATGCCCGACAATCCGCTGTTTCGGAGGTCGACAAATGCGTCGACACTCGGCAGCAGCGCGTTGCGGGAACCGGCCAATCCAACCTTGGCGCTTTCAATATTAATCCGCGACTGCTCCAGTTCCGGCCTCCCGGAAACGGCCTTGCCCACCAGATCCTGCATAGGCTCAACGGCTTCCGTGTCCGGCATGCGGATTTTGTCGGTGGGTATGATTCGCGACTCGGCCAAACCCGGACTGGCCACGCCGGTACGGCTAAGCGCGTTCTTCAATACGGTTTCCTGTTGCAGTAAGTTTGTTTCCGAAATCGTCAAATCCTGCTGGCTGCGCGCGACTTCGGCTTCCGCGCGGATAATTTCAATCGGCGCCAGCGTCCCGATTTCCACCTGCTTTTTATTGTCATCGTAGAGCTTCTGGTTCAGCGCGAGCGCCTGTTGCTTCACGCGCACGTCTTCGTTAGCGCTCACCAGATCCCAATAAAGCGAAATCACGCTCGACACCGTCGTTATTACCTGCTGTTGAAAGACCAGTTCGGATACCTTGACATTATTCCGCGAGATGCGGATATTGCGATTATTCACCGCCGTACCGAAGCCCTGCATCAGCCGTTGCGTCACGTTAATGGACCCGTTGATCGTTTTAGAAGGGTTGAAATCGTTACGGCCGGAGTTTTGGCTCAACAGATTGTTGTTGAATCCGAGCGTTGCCGTGGTGCCGGTCAAAAAGCTCTGCGACACACCGTAGTTGGCAAGCGTTCGTTGATTGATCAGCGCACTGGTGCCGGTAACGAAAGTATTCGTCTGCGGGATGGTTTGATGCGCCCAACTCATTGTGCCGGTCAAGATCGGATCCAGATTCTGTCCGGGGAGCGCTTGGCCGGTCTGCGCGGCCGCCGCGCCGAGTTGGGAACCCGCGGCCGCGGCGCCTTGTCCGGTACTGGCGGTCGAGACGTTGCTGGCCGATCCCACCCGGGCCGTGCCGCCGGCGTTCGCCCGCTGCAACTCCGCTTCCGAAATCCGCGGTCCGTACCGTTGTACTTCGATGTCCAGATTGTTTTCCAGCACCAGGGAAATCGTATCCTGCAGCGAGAGATAGAGCTTGCCGGCGCGCAGCAGTTGATCCAATCGCGAGGAGTTGCCAAGTTGGATAGGCGCCACGTCCTTCCACGAGTACGGCTCGGTGATGTTTTTCCACCAACCGGAAACGCCGGTACGGCTCTGGGCCGGCATCGCCGGGGCCAGAACCAGGAGCGAGCAGAGGAGACTTGTGAGTTGTTTTGCAGTCATACCAATAGGGCCTTCCAATTACAGAGCCAGACGAGCGAACGCCGCCCGTTGTTCCACGATTTCTCTATGATATCGCAGGGTTTAAGTGTAATCATTGGGTTTCGCTGTCCGCTTTCGGGAATATCGCGCGGGGTCGCGTCCGCTTGCGGACAAATTGCTATATTGGGCTTCGGATGACCACTTCAGACCCCGTTCTTTCCGTCTTCGAACAGACCGGCGCTTACCTCCACGGCCACTTCCGGCTGACCAGCGGCCTGCACAGCCCCGAGTATTTGCAATGCGCCAAGGTGCTTCAGTATCCGATGCACGCCGAAGCCCTCGGTCGCGCCCTCGCCATTCGCCTCCGGCAGATGTCGAATGGCGAGTCGATACCGCTCGTCGCCTCGCCGGCCGTTGGCGGATTGATCATTGGTCATGAAGTCGCCCGCTCACTGGGCGCGCGGTTCCAATTCACGGAGCGCGACGGCGCTGGTAAGATGACGCTTCGCCGCGGCTTCGAAGTCGGCGCGGGCGAGAAGGCCGTTGTTGTCGAAGACGTGATCACCACCGGGGGCAGCACCCGCGAAGTCATCGACCTGCTCCGCGACTACGGCGTCAAAGTCCTCGCCGCCGGGTCCATCATCGATCGCTCCGGCGGCCACGCCGGCGTCGGCGTCCCGCGCGCCGCCCTCGTTACGCTTTCAGTGACCAGTTGGTCCCCCGATCTCTGCCCGCTTTGCCGGGAGGGGTCGGAGGCCATTAAGCCCGGCTCCCGCAATGTTGGCTGATAAGCCCGAACGGCGTATCCGCATCACGGTGGCCTACGACGGCACCAACTTTCACGGTTGGCAAGTCCAGTCCGGCTTGGTAACGATTCAAAGCGAACTCCAGCGGGTGTTTTTCGCTCTCTCCAAAACGCCAATTCTTGTTCAGGGCAGCGGCCGCACCGATGCCGGCGTCCACGCTCTCGCCCAGGTCGCCGCGTTCACGACCGCCAGCCCCATTCCTTGTGTAAATCTCCTTCGCGCCATGAACCATTTGTTGCCCGGCGCCATCCGCGTCACCAAGGCCGAAGACGTGGCGCCAGGTTTTCACGCCCGTCACGACGCCGTGTCGAAGCTGTACGAATACCGCATCTTTCGCGACGAAATGTGTTCGCCCTTTGAGCGGCCCTACGTCTACCACTACCCCTATCCGGCCAATGATCAAGAAATGATCGACGCCGCTCCTCTTTTCGAAGGCACGCACGATTTCTCCGCCTTCGCGACGTTCGACGCCCGCTACAGTCCGGATTATTCCAAAGTCCGCACCATTTTTTCCTCAACGCTCGTCCGCGAAGGCCCCCGGCTCATCTATCGCGTCCGCGGTACCGGATTTCTAAAGCACATGGTCAGGAATCTCGTGGGCACCCTGATTGAAGTAGGCAAAGGCAATCTGGTGACGGCCGGGTTGCAAAAGCTGCTAACCGGCGGGTCCCGCGCTGAATGCGGACCTACTGTTCCGCCGGGCGGCCTGTTCCTCGTCGAAGTTACTTACAAAGATTAAATCGGCGTGTAACTCACGCCTGTTAAACCAGTGGCAATGCCAAATGCGACGCTTGCCGAATGGGCCGGGAAGTTACTTGCGGTTGATGAACTCCGCGCGCTGACCAGTGAACTCGCGGCGGGCGCAGGCTCCCGCGAATTCTGCGCCCGTCTCCAGCGCCGACTGGGTCTTACCATTGAAACCGCCGGTGCTGAACTTACGCATATCCCGGCCACCGGTCCCGCCGTCGTCGTCGCCAATCACAGTTTTGGACTGGCCGACGCCGTCATTACATCGAACGTCGTCTTCCGCCGCCGCGAGGATATCCGCTATCTGGCCAATCGGCAAGTCCTCGCGGTCGACGGCGTTCGCGATCTCGTCTTTCCCGTAGATCTATCCGATACGGCCGCCGCCCGCCGCCTCAATGCCCACAGCCTTCGCGACAGTCTCAACTGGCTCGACGGCGGCGGCCTGCTGGTCGTCTTTCCAGCGGGGGTCGTGGCCCATTGGCGGTGGTCCGCGCTGGGTGTGGCGGAAGGCAAATGGAATGAGAACCCCGTCCGGCTTGCCCGCCGCTCCGGCGCCAAAGTAGTGCCGATGTGGATCACCGGCGGCAACAGCGCTACGTTCCATATTGCGGGGTTGGCGCATCCCGCCTTCCGCACCGCTATGCTTCCGCGCGAATTCATGCGCCGCCGCGATTTCACGGTGACGGTGCGGATCGGCCACCCCGTGTGCGCCCAATGGATGGAGCGCCGCGGCGCCGGCGCCACCGCCTATCTGCGCACCCGTTGTGAATCGTTGCGGCCGCAACGCCGCTTCCCCAAGCTACGCTTTCAACCGATTCGCGCGCTGGCGGCGCCTCTTCCCGCGAATCTACTGGCCAGGGAAGTCGACGCGCTTGCGCTTGACCGCCGCTTGGCGAAAGGCGCCGCGCTCGAAGTCTGGCGTCTGCAAATGCACGAGGCGCCAAACGTACTCCGCGAGATCGGCCGCCTTCGCGAGTTGACATTTCGCGACGCCGGCGAAGGCACGGGAAAGCCCTGCGACCTCGACCGTTTCGACACTGGGTATCACCAACTCGTCCTCTGGGATCCGCGCTCCCATACGGTCGCCGGCGGCTATCGCTTTACCACTGCAACCGGCGGGTACCTCTCCACGCTTTTCCGGCTCGACCGCGAGTTTTACCGGCGCCTCGGCCCCGCGATCGAGCTCGGCCGCTCGTTTATCACCGCGCCCTATCCGCGTCACTTCGAATCGTTGCTGCTGCTTTGGAAAGCCATCGGCGCCTACGTCGCCGCGAACCCGGAATTCTCAACGCTCTATGGCCCGGTTAGCATCAGCAACGCCTATTCCCCGCTCGCCCGCGCCTGCTTGGTCGCGGGACTGCGCAAGTTCGCCTGGCGCGAGGATCTTGCAGCCGTCGCCAAGCCGCGCCTGCCATTCGTGACATTCCACAAGCCTGTCGCCGCCTACGATTTGGATGAGCTTGACGCGCTGGTCGCCGACATTGACGGACCCGGCAAAGGTATTCCGATTCTCGTCAAACACTATTTGAAAATGGGCGGCAAGCTGGCCGCTTTCCACGTGGACCCGGCGTTTTCCAATACAGTCGACGGCCTCATTGCGGTTGACTTGCGTCGAACGCCTCGCAAATTGCTCGAACGTTATCTCGGCCGCGCCGGCGCGGAGTTGTTCGCCGGGGTCGAAGCGGAACCGAGATGATCCGGGCGTATGGAGGGACGACTAATTCGCAACCGATGTCTTGAAAGGTGAGCATTGCGTTGTGCGAGGCGCATCACTGTGCGTTACTCATCAGTATGCGAACTACAGTAGATTTAAAGGACGAGGCATACCAAGCCGTGAAGAAACTGTCGAAGGGTTTGCCACGCTTCCCACTACAGATAAGTCCTCTCGATCTCAATAATTGGGCGCAAAACGCGGCGTGCGCGGCCCAAATCCAGGTACCAAGGCAGCCGTTGGATCATCTCGCAAAACGTCGTGGCCGCGAGACTTGGGCAGTCCCCTTTTACGCCACTTACCGGCAAACCCATACGCCAGATAATCTGCAAAAGGACACGCATTGGGCTTGGACCATGACCCCAGTATTTCGAGTTCACCCCGCCGCATTGCTGTAGGACTACTGAGCCGCTAACGCGGCGACGCGAAAACCATTCCTTGACCACCAATACTTCCAAAAAGTGGTATGCCAGTTATCGTCACCGCTGAAGCCCATGCCGGGATGTGCGTTCTTCACCCGTGTCGTCGGTCCGAAAAGCAGCCTTTTCATCGCAATGAGGAAAGTAGTCGGCAGGCGTCCGGAAGGAACCCTGTGTCGTCATCCGACATCCGTTCGCAAACTCCGCCAGACCCTTCGCAGCTACTAACGCCAACGGCTTTTCGATGTCCTGCGTCTCAAGTATTTTCCCTAGAAGGACCACGGCCGCCGGAGTGTGAAAGCGCTGTAAAGCCGTTGCCGTAGCTAACTGCAACCGGGCATCCTTGATTGGAAGCAACTTCCTTAGTTGTGGGATAATCGACGGATTGACAAGAGTCCGCTCAATTTTGCCAAGAATCGTCGTCCACTCCTGCTTATTAACCTGGAACTCTTTGGGGTTCTTGGCAATAAGGTCGAATGGCAAGGGATCGCCGGTAGCTATGAGGCCCAGAAATCCATCCATGTAAACATCACGCCGGGAGGACTTCATCAGCGCCTTGAAGACGCGGCGATCAAAGTCGAAATCACCATCTGATCGCACGAGACCCGGCCCATCCGATGGGCGCCGCCCGGGCGATGCCGCGTCAAGGACGATAGGCCAAGGATGAAACGCGCCGCAAAGCGCCGATTCGGCGACGCGGGCCAGGATTCTGTCGCGCGCCGATTTTGGCGCCAGCAACTGCAAATCCCCATCTGCACATGGAGATGCGTGGTGATACCCTACGAAGCCAAGATTAGTGTTTCCGAGCGGGGAGACTGGCACGCACGCCCAGCCACCTGTTTTTGTCGATCGCAGGAAATACACTCCCGAACCGTCCGCTGATATCGGGCCGTTCGGTACATTCTTGAGGCCGTTGCATTCAACTGGAATCGAGAGGCTCGGCCCTACGGAACCAAGCAGTACTTCATTCACGGCAATCCGAAGGGTAATCGCAGGGCCCGCGGCTTCGGCGTTCACCACAGTCCCTACGATCACCGAAGAAGCTTTAGTTAACAGTTCCTCAATTCCAGATGCAACTGTAACGTTAAGTGTTGTAAGAAATAAAATGACAGTGAGTGTGTAGCCGCGCATTTTCGACCTCTTTCGATTAAGAATCGACTTTCATGGTTAGTTTACAAAAGTGCCCGCTACGCATTGCGCTGGTGTAGCGGGCGACAACTTGGACTCCACACTCCCGGTGTTTCGTCGTAGTACCGCAACATTCCGTTGAACACACGTTCCGGTGAATGTATTAGTGGTCTCCGGAGTCGATGTTCCAACCCAGAACTTTTGGGTAAAAGTAACAACTGGGAGAGTCGGCGAAGCGGGATTCGGATCAAGTGGAACTGGGGTCAGAGGTATGAACGTAGGACCCACGCATGCTTGGTATGAGTCTATAAACGCAGGCTGATTGTCCGTCAGGTCATTCGATCCAAAATCTGCCGGTGTCCATGTCGCTCTGTCAGGTGGGTTCACCCAATTGGACTCCGGAACGCCCGCCGCCAACTTGCGATTCTCTAGCGTTTCATGCGTTGTTATCGGATTGAGCACACTTCCACTCAAGTCCAAAATCGAATAAAAGTAATTACTTTGAAAGCCCTGATAACTAGGATCAGTAGAGTTTAATGCTTGGCGGCAGGTTATGGTGACGGGCGCGCCACCGTTTCCCATCCGCAAGCTGTATGGCTTATTGATTCTCACCTGGAAGGCAAGTGATGTGAAGCCATTCAGAGATGCCTTGACCGTGATCTCCCCCGGAGGATAACCCGGCGAGCTTGAGCCCTTTGAAACGATTATTACTCGAGTCGCAGGGTTTTCCGGAGTCAGATCGAGCTTCGTATTGTCGTTGGTAAGCCACGAATAACTGTAGGTTCCCTGCGCGGGCGTCGTGTTTGGATTCATGGCGAGACGATACTGCGTGTAATAACCATCCGTCGACGGCGCACCATCGAGATACCAGAAATCGGCACTGTCGAATCCGAACACCGATCCGACGTCGAACGCTTACCGGGCGATAACGGGGCAGAATCCGGCTCGGAGTTGGCAGTTTGCGTTAAAGGTTAATTTCCAGGGGCGAATTCGTCGCCGGGTTACCTAAACCCCCGCCGAAGCAATGGCGGTCTGCCACTTTTCCGGCAGGATACTGCGCCATTTGCGGATCACCAATTCCAGTAAATTCAGCGCGACGGCCAGGCCCAACAGTCCCGGCCATAGCCGCGTCGTCGCCGGGACGCTGCGGCCCTGCGGATCGAACACCTGTTTGGGCGACGGGTTGTAACGACCGCCGGTGAAGCCGGTCATTTGCCGCAATAACTGTTCATTATTGCCGTAGTCGGCGAGCTCTACTTCCTGGCGATAGTAGCCAGTCTCCGGGAACAAGCGGCTGTCTTCGACGGGCCGGATGCGGAACAGGCCCTGGCGCGCGCCGATATTCACGCGCCCTTTGTAAAGGCCATCGCCTGCCTTGCGGACATCCACGGGCTGGCGGAAATTGTCCGGTCCAATGATGAAAATTGGCGGCACGCTCTTCGGATCGGGAACGTTACGCGCGAGGCGATAGGTGACCTCGAGGCCGCCGTTGACAGCGTCGTACTCGGCCGTCGCTTCGCCGGCCTGGGCGTGCGGAAGAATGTCGCGGAAAAGGTTCGCCCAAAGACGGTCAAAGCCCTTCCAGGCCAGCCAGGGCTCCGCCCAGCGGTTCTTGGCATCGGAGGTGAAGACGGTCGCGCGGCCGAGGCCGTACTGCCAGCGGGCGAGCAGCGGATCCCGGCGGTCGATGCTCAGAATGGTCTCCGCGGTGGGTTTGGCGATGAATTTCGTGTAGCCCTTCAACGCGGGCGCGGATTCGATGCCGACCCCGTCCAGCACCTCGGTCTGGCGTTCAACGACTGGCAGAATCGCCTTCTCAATGGCCGTGGATCCGGTGAACTCCATGACGTCTTTCAGCAGAATCTGTTCGAGACCGGAGGGATCGTTGAGGAAATAAGACTTTCCTTTGGAAAAGGCCGCAATCTTTTCGAGGTAGGCGCGGTTGACATCCTGACCCAGGCCCACCGCCGATATCGTGATGTTTTGGGAGACGGCTTCCTTGGCGATCGAGAGGCTGTCGCCCTCCTCGGAAATACCGTCGGTGAGCAGAACGATGTGCTTGAACGTGGCCTTAACGGGGACGGTCTTGCGATAGGCTTCAGTCAAAGCCGGCGCGATTTGCGTGCCGCCGTCGGGAGTAATGCCGGCGACAATGCGCTTGATGAGGGTCCGGTCTTCGGCCTTGCGAATGGGCACGGCCCACTGGAATGAGTTGTCGAAAATAAGGACGCCGACAGTATCGACATTGCGCAAATTCTCAATCACGCCGATGGACGCCACGCGGGCTAGTTCCATTTTGCGGCCTTCCATGGACGACGACTTATCCACGATGAGAACAACGCAGGTTCCTTCCGGGGAACGGGGCGGCGCCAGTTTCGCCGGCATCACGCGGTCCAGCGCGTCCTCCTGCTTCTTGTTTTCCAGATAAGTCATCCGCTCGCCGCCGATGACCATCAGACCGCCGCCCTGCTTCACCCACGCTTCGATAATGTCTTTGTCGCCAACGGGGATGGTCTCAATATCGTAGTTATTGAAGAGCAGGAGTTGGAAATCGTCGAGCCGGGAAACGTCTAGCTTGTCCGCCAGAATGGTCTCGTATTGGGCGGCGCTAAGGACGCTGAAGAGATGTTTTTCGCTTCCGGCGGGGTCCTGAGTGACGAAGAGCGCGCGGGGGCGGCGGAGGGAAATCGACTGGGCGAAGCGGACTTCGCCGAGTTCCTGGGAGCGAATCGCGCCGGAGATGTCGATGGCGCCGGGAACGTTCAGCGAGACGTGAACACGCACCCTGTTGAGGCCGGGTTCAAGCTGCACGGGGTTGGCGCCCAGCGCCTTGCCTTCCGCGGTGAGGACGACTTCAGCGGCGGCGCGGCGGGGAGCTTCGATGGCGAGATCGATAGGAAAGCGGTCGCCGGTGAAGGCGCGCAGGGGAAGGAAAACGGACTCCAGACGCAAGTCCGGCTTGGGGCGGCCCGCCAGGGGAATAACGTCAATAGGAATGTTGAGCTGGCGTGCCTGATACAGCGCGCGGGTGACGCTGCCCTTGTTTTCCTTGCCATCGCTCATCAGCACCACACGCGGGACGAGGCCTTCGGGCATGGCGGCCAGGGCCTCGCGGATGCCGGTTTCCAGATCCGTTCCGCGGCCGTTCTCGCCAGCGGTACGGCCGATGCCGCGGGCCTGTTCTTCGGGGGTTACCGAACGCGTGCCGCGGGCGAAGGGAATCACCTTCAGCCAGTTGCGGCCACGTTCGGATTCGATCTCTTTCACCAGGCGACCGGCGCGGACCAGATCGGCGTCGGCGATGGAACCGGAGGTATCGATGAGCAGCGACACGGCGCTTTTGGTTTCCGGCGAATTGATGGAAGGCTCCGCCAGCGCGATCAAGACAGCCGTGAGCGATAAGGCTTTCAGGATAATATTCATCCGTTGGCGGCCGGAGCGCCACTCCCAGAAGAGCCAGGCGAGCGGGATCCAGGCGACGGCGAGTACCCAGGCGCGTTCAAACGTCATGAGGCCTTCCGGAACGGCGCCGCGAAGCGGCTGAGAATGTTAACCACCGGCGCGGGGACGCGGCGGACGGGCAGGCGCAAGCGGCCGAAAAGTAGCCATTCGGCGAGGATGAGCGCGGCGCCCAGCAGCGCGAGCCAGGGCCATAGATCGTGTACCGGAGAGCCGCCGCCGGCCATTCGCCCCTGGCCGCGGCGCACCTTGGCGGGGGCTTCCCAGGCGGTGTCGCCAACGTCGGGCAGGGAAAGCGAATAAACCGTTTCGCGCGATCCGGCGCGGACGCGAACGTTACCGCGAGTGGCGGAATAAAACTGCAAGGTATTCGCGGAAACGGAGAAAGGCAGGGGTTGTTGATCCTCGCCGATAACTTGAATGGCGGCGGGATCGGTGTTGGCGTCGAGCGCGACCTTCACGGTGCCGACCCTTTCGCCGTCCAGTTCCCAGCGGCGAAGAGCTTCCGGGGCGAGCCATTCCATAATGTTGGCCATCAAAAGCGGAGCGGCGAGTTCGAATTTCAAAGCTCCCACGCCAGGGTGGACGCCGAGGAAGACGGCGGGAGGACTGGACTGGGTGGAGACGAGGCTGCCGCCGTCGGCTTCGGCGACCGTCTCGGCGGCGGCGGATTGGACGAACAGCGTGGCGCCATCCAGCTTCAAGTCCAACGTATGCAGTCCTTGCGCGATGGGATGCTCCGCGCGCCAGCGGGTGATGCGGGCATTCGTGTTGGATTTGGCGACGGCCAGCGGGGAGCCCTCGGCGGGCGGGGCGATCCAGACTGTAGGGCGTTGCGGCTTTTGTGGAGGACGGAAACGATCAATGATGACGACATCGGCGTCCGTATCGGGCTTGAACGTTTCAGGTAGCGCGTAGGCCGCGCTGATGCGCGGATTAGCGGCCATCAGAGGACGAAGTAGCTCGGGCTGGCGCGTGAAGATGGCCACGCGCACCTGCTTCTGCTCGGGGATTTCGAGCAAAGCGACGTTGTCTTCAAGCAGGCCGTCGCGGAGTTGGATGCGCGCCTCCATCCAGCCGGCCGACTTGGTACGGAATTCGTAGCGGGCGGTTTCTTCGCCTCCTGGAGCAATAGTGAAGCGGCTGGAGCCGATGGGAGCATTACCAAAAGTGACGATGAGCGGAACCGCTTCGGGTGCGCGACCGTAGTTGCGGACAGCGACGAAGATTTCCCAAAGCTGCGAATCGTTGGGCACGCGGCGCAGATGGAAGCGGCGGATGCCGACGTTGCGGGCGGGTACTTGAACCGGCAGCAGGCGCAGCGAAGCGGGGAGATTGGCGTCGTCGGGAAGGTCCGTTTGATTCGAACGCCCGGCGCCGGAGAAGACGATTTCGCCCGCGCCTTGACCGTGCTGGCGCTGCATGCGGCGGGCGAAGTCAAAGGCGGCTTGGAGGTTCAACGCGGAGGAGCTGGGCTGCGATTCGAGGATGGCTTTTTCGACGGCGGCGCGGTTGGTCTCGAAGACTGTGGCGGGTGTGGGAAGGGCGTCGGCGCGGACGACCATCACGCGGTCCGAGCTCGGCAGGGCGCGCAGCCAGCGGATGGCGTTGATCTTTGCTTCATCGATAAGGCGGCGCTGGGGATCGGCCTTCGCCGCGGTCCAGGCGGAGGTGTCGAGCAGTAGAACGTGATCGCGCGAGGAGCGATCCGGCGAGCCCAACCGGAGTTGCGCGAGCGCCGCCAGCAGCAGACCCATGCCGATGATTTGCATGAGCATCGACCATGGCTGCTGAATGCGGCGGCGATGTTTGGCCTCCGGCGGTTTCTCGCTGGGCTTCCAGAAACGCATCGTCGCGACTTTGATTTTGCGGCGCGACCGGTCGAGCAAGTACAACGCCAGCACCGCGCCGCTGACGGCTCCGAACAGGGCCGTGAATTCGCCGATACTGAGGTTGAAGAAGAACACTTATTGCATGCCCTTGGCTTCCAGGAAGGAACCGAAGATCGCTTGTTCAATCGGCGTGCCGGTGGACAGGCCGATGTAGCGGCCGCCCTTACGCATGGCGATTTCGCGGATGGAGCGGGCGTAATTGTCGAAGGCGTCGACGTACGAGGCGCGGGCTTCGTCGTCGAAATTCAGTTTGACAGATTCGCCGGTCTCAGCGTCCTCCAGCTCCAGTTCGCCGGTGAGGGAGGGCTTGCGGTCCTCGTCTCCCCAGAGGTGGACGATGAAAAGTTCATGACCGAAGTCGGCCAGATATTGGATGGGTTTTTCGCATTCCCGATCGTCGAGAAAATCGGAGATCACAATAACCAGGCCGCGCTGAGGATATTCGGCGATGAAGTTACGCAGGGCGGGGGCGAAGTCGCTGCGCCCGCCGGGTTTGAGCGCTTCCAGAAAATCGACGGCGGGGCGGATGCGATGACGCCCGCCGCCGCAGGTAAAGGGGTCGTGGAGAGTTGCGTCGAATGGCTGAATGAGTATGCTTTCCAGACGCACGAGACCGACGTAGGTAAGCGAAGCGGCAAGTTTTCTGCCGTAGTCGAATTTGGAAGGATCACCGGTGGTCATGGACGCGCTGGTATCGAGCAATATGCGAACGGGAACGCGGGGTTCCACCTGGAACAGCTTGAGGATAAGCTTTTCCAGGCGCATATAGGCGCGCCAGTTGACGGCGCGAAGATCGTCGCCGTGGTGAAAGCCGCGATGGTCGAGAAATTCCTGGCCGGACCCGGGGTAGCGCGACGCATTGTGTCCGCCCACCAGACCGGGGAAGGACTTCTGCCAGTGCAGAGTAAGGCGCTCTAGCCGTTCCAGGAATTTCTGGTCAATGAGCGGTTCTGGCATGCAGCGTGTTTAGGCGGCGGCCGCCGTGACGGTGCGCAGAATCTCCATTAAAACCGTATCGGGCGTTTCGCCTTCGGCGTGGGCGTCGAAGTTGGGGATAATGCGATGGCGGAGAACGCTGGGAGCGATGGTCTGCACATCGCCGATACTTAACTGCATGCGGCCATGCATAAGGGCCATGACTCGACCGCACTCAACGAGCGCTTGGGCGCCGCGCGGAGATGCCCCGTAGCGAATGTACTTGGTCGCGCGCTGATGGGCATGCGGGCTGCCGGGCTGCGTGGCCATCACCAGGTTCACGGCGTATTCGCGTATGTGCGGGGCGACCAGGACTTGGCGGGCGACGTTTCGGAGGGTGAGGATCTCCTCGCGGCCGACGATCTGATCGATCTGGATCTCCTCGCGATGGAGCGAGTATTCGACGATGCGGCCAAGTTCTTCCTTGCTGGGGTAACCGACGACGATCTTCATCAGGAAGCGGTCGAGTTGGGCCTCCGGCAGGGGATAGGTTCCTTCCATTTCGATAGGGTTCTGCGTGGCCATGACGAGGAACGGCGCTTCCAGCTCATGGGTGGTGGTGCCGCTAGTGACGGTACGTTCCTGCATGGCCTCCAGCAGCGCGGACTGCGTTTTCGGAGTGGCACGGTTGATTTCGTCGGCCAGGACCAGATGCGAGAAGATGGGGCCGGCCTGGAAACGGAGGGATTTGGCGCCGTTGGCATCGGACTCCATGATCATGGATCCGACGATATCTCCGGGCATCAGATCCGGCGTGAACTGGATGCGCGAGTAGTGCAGGCGCAGAACGCGGGAGAGAGTCCGGAGCAGGGTTGTCTTCCCCAGTCCGGGGACGCCTTCCAGCAGGACATGTCCGCCGGCGAGCAGACAGATTAGTACTCCGTCGACCACATCTTGCTGGCCGACGATAACTTTGGCGATTTCTGTGCGGATACGGTTGAGTTTTCCGACCGCTTGAGCGACATCAGCTTCACTGAACACTTATTTATTCTAAGACAGGACGGTGACGGCGGCGGGCGGATTGTGGCGAAATGGGGGGCAAAAAAGCGCAAAGGCCCGGTCGAGTCCGGTTTTCACGGGGTCACAATAAACGGGCGCGGAATAAATCCGCGCCGCGGTCGTTTGATTGAAAGGGGGAATGGTCGCCACGCTTAGTTACGCGCAGTCGCCAGGTGGTCACCACACTCGCCGGCCATATAGCCGACGACGAGCGCCATTTCCCGAAGGGCATCCTGCGCCTTCGGACCGGCAGTGGTACGCGTGAGCGCGAACCATGCTTTCATAAGCCGATAGTCCAACATGAGCATCCTGCATTCCAGCGAACGCCCGGTTTCCTGAACACTCGGACATTTCGACAGCAATCCAAGGACGCGCTCCAGATCCCGGTCTAGCAGATCTCTTACCCGATCCATCGATTGCGCCGTATCCGCCCGTGCCAGCGACTCTTCGACCGAGCCGAAGGACAATCCGTTCTGGACCGCTACCACTTGTGCCAGTTCCTCGCTCCAACTGGATTGCAGGATCAAAACACAGGAATAACGGAACCAGTAAACGAACATCGCCAGAGAGAGGATGATGATCACAACACTGGTAACCATTGTTCTTCTCGATTAACTTGTTTTACTAAACATTCAGCTTCGTACTATTGGTACTAGGCGTTAAGGAAAGTATAAGGCGTGTCTACCGCCAGAGCAACGGAAAAATAGGGTAGTAAGGTGATTATGTGGGCGGCTTATGCATCCGCCGTATGGGGTACTGCCGCAGTTTCGAAGACCATGTGCGCGGGTACGACTCCCCGTCGTTCGCAATCCTGAGCATAGAGTCCGGCGTAGCTGATGTTCAGGTAGTCGGACTCCGCGTAGCCGAGAAGCGCGGCCAGGTGATCGATCCAATCGGCGGGCCCTTCGAGTTCCATGTAGATGCCGACGGGCGTCTCGTCGATCATAAGGATACCGTCGTCGCCGGGGATCGCCCATTCGGTGCGGTACTTCTCGTAGCGAAAACGCGGTTCGTAGCCAAGGCGCTGGAGGATGATGCCGAGGGTCTGTGGGTCGCCGACAGTGAGTTCGAGTTCTTCACGTTCTTTGTGACGGGTGACGGTGGCCGGGCCCTTATAGGTAAAGATGGAATTGCCGCCTGCCTGGCGAATGCGGATCAGTTCACCGCGACCGCAGAGGTCGGCGCCGGGCGTATCGTAGATCAGATTGGACTCAAATACGCGCGGATGAAGGATTTGAAAACCGAGGGAATGAAGGCGAACTTCGAGCGCGGAGAGATCGGGCACGGCGACTTTGATCTCGTTTTCTTTGTGAAGCGCCCCAACAGCCATGCAGCCATCGTAGCAGTGGTATGTGGTACTCTGCCATACGGAAGTATATTGCGCCCGTAGCTCAGCTGGATAGAGCATCTGGCTTCGAACCAGAGGGTCGGCCGTTCGAATCGGTCCGGGCGCACCAAATAACCCGCTTAGATTATTTTATTGCGGGGTGTTGTTTTTCACTATGCCGACTTTTGTGCGGGGTCTGCGCTTATTGCGTTCTACGCATTGCGTCGAAGACCTTTTCCTTCTGCGGATGGACGTAAACCGTCGTGGTGGAGAAGTCACTGTGACCGGCCAAGTATGCGAGCGTGTTAGGGTCCCACGCGCGATGGAGCCACGTCGAAATTATGGGCGTTCGGACAGCGATGCTCCGACCTACTATCCAAATCCTTGCGCCGTCCAAAGCCAACGCCGTACGCCGCTTCAAGCCACTGTCGATGAACAGGGCACGGGAGCTTGGCTGAATGCGGATTCCCTGGCGAGCGCGCGCCAAAGTTTCTGTCGACTACTGTCGAGAAAAAATGGTGGCCTCCGCAATTGAAGATATTCTTTTTGAAGCGGGCTATCCGCTTCCACAGTGCAAGGTGCAGGCCCGCGAGCATCTTCGCGTGATCGCCATCCAAACTTGGAAACGAATGGCGAAACCCGTTCGACATTAAGGCGATTGCATTCGCATCATTCATCTTTCGCCGGACATTTCGCTGGTTCCTGCTATTTAAGCACTTCGCTCCAAAGGTTTACGCCAAGACGGGGAGAGATGCATCGGCCCTACGCACGCTCCATCGCCTTTCTGATTCCGTTCTCGCTTCCTAATCCCTGCCGGTCCGCCTTTCGTGGAAGCTTCAAGCCAGTCTTGGACTTTCCCAAATGCGATCTGATCCACCGTCCTGGCGACCGCCTCGACGAAACCGGGATCGGTTGACGACCGGACTTCGCAACCTGCGCTGGCTGGCGGGCCGCGCCCAAACTTAAGCGGCGGTGAAGGCGCGAACGGAATCGGCGACGGTGGCGTCCATGAGCACGATTGAATCCACTTTGGTAATTCGCAAGACAGTAAGTACCCGTTCGGACAAGCCGGCCAAGCGAATCTGGCCGCCGGAATTAGTAGCCTTAGCGTGACAACCGACTAAAATTCCGATACCGGCGCTATCGACGAAGGACACAGCAGCCAAATCGACAATGATACGGTTATGTTGACTTTTGATCAAATCTTCGACGGTCCACTCAAAATGCTGGGCATCCCGGCCAAGCGTCAAGCTTCCGGAAAGCGTTAGAACTTCAATACCCGATTCAAGCGTACCGCGGTCAACTTTGAGCGCCATGATTCCTCTGGTTGAAAATTAGTGACCTTTATTTTAGCAGAGACCCGGAATGCCGGTTTTTACCCGGATAGTCCGCGAAAACGCCTAAAAGAGCGGGATGGAGTTTGGTTCGACGACGGGCAGATAGCGTCGAAGCGCGGCGACCAGTTCGTCGCGCACGATAGGTTTCGCAAGATAGGCGGACATGCCGGCATCCAAACAGCGTTGACGATCCTCATCCAAGGCATTGGCAGTGAGGGCGAGAATCGGCACGTGGGAAATGGGCGGCGGCAGGGCTCGCAGCCGCCGGGTCGCTTCCAATCCGTCCATGACAGGCATCTGCATATCCATTAGGATTAGGTCGAAGGTCTGGTGCCGGCAAAGTTGCACGGCCTGCGCCCCGTCACCGGCGATGATGACGTTACAGCCCAATTTTTCCAGCATAAGTTGAATCACGCGTTGGTTGGTCTGATTGTCCTCAACCACCAAAATACGGCCGGCAAGCGCCGGTTCGATAGGACGGGGAGAGCTTGCCGAAGGACGACCGTCCCGGGATGCCAGCGCCGTACGCAAGCGCTTACGCGACAACGGGATTAGAGACAGGGCGGTGGCGGATTGGCTTCCATCGATACTTAGAATGACGGCGCCGGCGCCTCCAAGGCGCGCCAAAATTTCATTGTGCCAGCGCTCGGCGACCAGAATCACGGGGAACTTCTCGGGAGGCAAGGGAGAGACACCGGAAAGGGCTTCGACATTCATGCCGAGGTCGCGACAAAATTCGGCCAGCGTTGCGCGGATATTGGAATTGGGATGGAGGATTAAGCAGCGACTGGAAATTGAGCTCGGCGACTCGGGCGAGCGAGCTGTCTGGAAGGGCAGTTCACAAGTGAAAGTCGATCCGGAACCGGAGAGGCTTTGAACGGTAAGGGTTCCCGCCATATGTTCGGCGAGTTTCCTGGAGATCGCTAAACCGAGACCCGTGCCGCCATGGGGGCGCGCGTCAGAGGAATCGATCTGACTGAACTCGCTAAAAAGCAACGGGATTTTTTCGGCTGGAATGCCGATTCCAGTGTCGATCACTTGTAGCCGCAGACGGATGGTTTCGCCCTGCGGAGGTAGCGCGCCGACGGCGATCCGAACCATACCGGAGCCGGTGAATTTTATGGCGTTGCCCGTCAGATTTAACAGGATCTGCCGCACCCGTCCGCCATCGCCAATTACGGTGCTGGGGAGCGCTGCTGGATAATCGACGGCCAGCAGGAGCGACTTTTCGCCGGCGCGAGCGGCGAGGAGCGTCACCACCTGTTCGCAGACTTCTTCCAAATCGAACGGCGCCGGCGTGATCTGAAATGTCCCCGATTCGATTTTGGAGAAGTCGAGGATATCGTTGATGACGGAAAGGAGGGCCTCGGCGGAGTTTCGAATGGTTTCCATATAGTTGCGCTGGCGATGGTCGAGCGGCGTATCGAGCATCACGGTCGTCATGCCGAGAACGCCATTCATTGGTGTACGAATTTCATGGCTCATGACCGCCAGAAACGCGCTGCGGGCTTTTCCGCTCTCTTCCGCCCGATTCTTGGCGATTTCCAACTCCCGCGTGTAACGCAGGCGGCTGCGCACCGCGTGAATGGCGAGTACGCCGGCGGCGGTAAGCAAAAGTCCGACTGAATACAGAAATCCCGAGCGAAGGTAGAACGGGTACGGAATATAGACGTTCGAGACCGCGGGCACGGTATCCACATCGCCCAGGGCGCCGACCGCTTGCACCTCGACACGATGCAAGCCCGGATCCGAAGCCGAAATGCTGTGTTCCCGGGTGGCCGACCAAGGCGCCCACGCGCCGCCGTCGACTCGGAAACGGGTGAGAATATCGGAAGGACGGATGGCGCCGTGACGCGCCAAGGCCCTCCAGCTGACTTTCCATTGTTCATTGCCAAGCGTGGGTGGCTGAAAAAAGAGCCGCTGACTGGCATCAAGCCGTTCCTTCCGGTTCAGGCGAAATACGCCCTGACCCAAGCTGCCAAACCACAGGTTTTGTTCCTCTAAGAGCATGGCCCACGTTCTGAGGCCCTCGATCCCATATCCGGCGCCGGCCGCGACCCACGGCCCGCCGCGATACACTCCAACGCCATTGGCTGTGGCCGCCCACACTCTGCCATCCGCCTCAGCAAAAACCGCCCAGACTTCGTTAGACGGTACGCCGTCCAATTCCGTGAAGTAGCGAATTTCAGGTTTGCGGCCAGAGTGCCGCGTCAATCGCCCGACTCCTCCCATCTTAAACTGGTGGCAGAACCAGACACCGCCGTCCGCGGCCACCGAGACATCGAAGATCCTGGGACTTGCCAGGCCGCCGTCGCCTGGATAATGTTCCCACTTCCCATCTCCGAAGCGAATCAGTCCGCGCCGGGTACCGAACCAGTAGGCGCCATCGGGAGCTTGTGAGAACGACATCACAGAGGTATCGGGCATTCCGTCGGCGCTTCCCAGAAAGCGGAATCTACTTCCATTCCACTCAATCGCGCCCGCTTGGTCCGGCCTTCCGCCAGTCAGGGCGGCGTTGGTGAGAAACCACAAATTCCCCTTGCGGTCCCGCTTCACCCGATGGATCGGCCAGTCCGTGAGTCCGTCGTTACGCCCGAAATGCCGCCACGAGTCCCCGGAGAGCCGATAGGCGCCCCCGAATCCGGCCCCGCTGGTGACCCAGACATCTCCCGCCGCGTCCTCAGCCAAGCCGGTGATGATTCCCAGCCTCGCCCCTTCGACGGCGGCAATAGAACGCCAAACGCCCTTGGCGGACTGTACGATGACGCCGTCGGAAGTTGCGAGCCAAAGTTCACCGTTGCGGCGCCGCAAGATTTCATGAGTATTGTTTCGCCAATCGCCCGGCGGGTGCGACTTTGCGCGGAGGGGAGCGACCTGGGCGCGAAAGACGTTGATGCCGCCCCGCGTTCCCGCCCAAATTTCTCCGTTCCCCCGGAAGTATAGGCTGGTCGCGCGCCGCAGCAGGGCGCCGCCAAAGGTATCGCGAAGGGAAGCCCAGACTCCATGCGCGCGGATGCGGACAT